>Ga0065721_10049073_pt1 | contig 47542 bp, 56 predicted proteins | sample Mesricmetagenome_FD_59108 | JGI IMG/M metagenome (GOLD analysis project Ga0065721, IMG submission 59108) | Mesophilic microbial community from rice straw/compost enrichment Sample: eDNA_1 v2 (version 2) | ecosystem: Engineered > Solid waste > Grass > Composting > Bioreactor | place: USA: Davis...
GGGCCTCGTCTATGAACTCTCGCTCGTCCTCCGGGGTGGCGTCCACGAGTTCCGCGGCTTGCTTCACCTCCGGGCCGCAATCGTACAGACGCTCGTACTCGCGGATGTACCAGAGGAGGTAGTCAGGCTGGACCGCGATTGCGATTTCCTCGCCCTCGCTCGCGTCCCGAATCTCCGTCGCCATGCCAACGGTCGCCGCACGCTCCAAGGTATCGAGCGAGATTTGCGAACTTGGCGACTTGCCTTCTGACGTGAGGTGTCGGCGCACATCCCAGAACGCGAACGTGCCGGTATCCTCGTGCCACCCGCCCATGATGGTCCGAACCCCGGCCTTCAGCACGAACGGAGGCGCGGAGGTGCGCTGAATGCGATACTCGCGCGGCCCTCGCCCCTTCCCGCCTTGTGTCACAGTCCAGAGAAAGACTTCAAGCCGATACGTCGTCTCGCCAACCACAACGCCCAGCACGAGAGGCCGCGCGTCCGCACCCGATACAACGAGCACGGTTGCCCCGGCCTTTTCAAGTTCCGAGATGAACTTCTCCGCCAGAGAGGAGAATCGGATTCCGGCCATCCATGCCTCCTCGCGCTACTCGGTTGCTCCTGTCACCGCGGCGCGAATCTTCGGGTCGGTGAAGAGAGGCCCTTCGAGGAAGCGGAGCATCGAACCCCGCATATATTTGTCTTCCTGCTCGAAGACCACCCAACGGTGTCCCCGCTCCTCCGCCACCGCTCCGGTGACGTTGCTTCCGCCGAACGGATCGACAATGATGCGCGGCTTCTCGTCTAGGAGGAAGTCTACAAAGAACTCCACCAACTTTGCCGGGAAGCGGGCCGGATGCGGCTTGATGTTGAACTCGCGGCAGAGGCGGAGGTAGGCGCTATTCGATTCAGTGTTGGCGATGGTCAGGAGGTTCGAGGGGATCGCGCCCCCGTTGTCCTTGTTGAAGGCTTCGGAGATGTCGTGCCCGCTCGGGCGCATCTTCGCCTTGTATCCGTTCTTGAGGAGGGACTTCATCGCCTCCGAGTAGGGTTGGAGAACGCGCCGATTGTCCGCGGTGGGGTTCTCCGTCTTCCCGAACCACCAAACGGTGTTCACCGCGTCTTTCACGCGGAGGCGACGGACAGTGACCCATTCGGCGGGAGTCGGGAGTCGTGACGGGTTGTACCAATAGAAGTCCTGCGCGAGGCGGAACATCTTCGAGAGATGAACCGCTACCTCGAAGTGGTACATCGACCGGACAGGAGAGCCAGGAATCCAAGCGCCCCCGATATCGAGCACGAACGACCCCGTAGGCTTCAGGATGCGCTTGATCTCCTCGCAGAATGGGAGGAACCATGCGAGGTATCGCTCTATGGGTTCGTTCCCGTACTCTTTCTGACGGGTGAGCGCGAACGGCGGGGAGGTGAACACGAGGTCAACGGATTCGGCGGGCATCCGCTTCATGCCCGCGAGCGAGTCTCCGAGGAATGCCGCGCCGAGTTTCGTGTGGTAGAAGGGCTTCGAGCCTGAGAGTCCCAAGCCCTCAAGCCAAGCGAGTTCGGTCTTTTTCGGCTTCCCAAGGGCGAGCATCCGGCATCCTCCTGACAGGTCCGGGGATCGTACACGATCCGGCCCGGCAACGCGCCCACCGCTAGGGGTTGCGGGCGACTTTCTCTCATCGGCTAGGGGTTGTCGGTTGCGAGAGGGCCACCCTGCCGAGGGGTTCCCCGCCCCGGTCAGGCTCGTTCCGCCCTCCAGAGGCGGGCCTCCTCCTCGCGGAGTTCCCGCTCTAGCGCCGAGATGCGGAGTTCATGGGCGCGGAGCCGGAGAGCGCCCGCGGCCCTCGTCTCCGTTCCGAGTATCCCGTCGATATGCACCGCCAGGAGGTCTAGGAGCCGGTCTTCGGAGCGGAGTTCCCCCGGCAAGCCGCAATAGGCGACGGTGAGGGCGCACGGGAGGCCGTCCTCCTCGTCCAGTAGCGCCCGGCAGACGGGGGCGACGTGCTCACGGGGGAGGTGGGCGGAGACTGCATCGACCACCGCGCCGCGCACGTTGGCGAGGAGGGCGGGCGGAATGTTGGCCTTGCTCATCGGCCACCCCTCCCGCGGTATCGCGCCCGCGCCTTGTCCGCGAACTCGGAGCCGTACTTCGCCTCTAGCGCAAGTTACTTCGTGAAGTTGTAGTTCTTGAGGAGGGGTCGAAACACGAATCGTCCGCGCCGTCGCTCGGGATCGCTCCGCCGCCACGCACGGACGTAATCGTCATGAGCAGGTGGGGTAGGCGGACAGTCCGCGGCCGCGGCGAACTTGGACCTGTGGGACCGGACGCACCCGTTAGCCCTTGCGAGAGCGCTCGAACGTCGGCATCGGTCTGTATCCGCCACACGCATACCCGATGTTGGGGTTGTGTTGGGATTCCGAAGGTATCGCGGCGCGACACTGTGGTGTGAAAAAGAGCTTCAAGACTTACTCCGGGGCGCAAGCCGCGGAGGCTTGAACCATCGGCCTTCAGCTTGAAAGGCTGACGGCATCAAAGGCAGCGGAAGTTTCCCAATTTTCGTGATGAGGCATATGCGCCAATGGCTTCGTCTTCGGTGATCTCCAACCTTCCTTCTCTCCCCGTCTAACGTTCCTCGATGTCGCCGAAGCCGATCGAAACTGAGAACAGCACCGCTCCGCTGGGAGAGGGGCCAGGCGCGGATGTGAGCGCGGCGGTCGAGCTTCTGACCTCCGGGCACGCGGGGCCGGATGAGGTTCGCGCGGCGCTCGGCGGGATGGAGACCAGGGACGCCGCGGCGGTGCTGGCGCAGGTTGCCGAGGACCAGGCGCGTTCCGCGCTGCGGTGGGTGCCGAAGGAGCAAGCCGCGGCGGTGCTGGGAGAGGCCGACCCCGCGTGGGCCGCGGGCCTCATCGCGCGGATGCCCAGCGACGAGCGTGCGGACGTGCTCTCGGTCATGGACCCCGACCGCCGCGGGGCGATCCAAAGCCACCTGCCGGCGCAAGCCGCGGGGGACGCCGCGCGTCTGCTGACCTACGCGCCGGACGTCGCGGGCGGCCTGATGGAGACGGAGTATCTGTCTTTCCCCGCCGCGACGACGGTGCGGGATGCGATCCGTCACCTGCGGGCCAATCAGGAGAAGTACGCGGTTATCGGCGTGCAATACCTGTACGTGCTGGACGAAGCCGGGCGGCTGGTGGGCGTCGCGCCGATCCGAGATTTGCTGCTGGCCCCGGAGGATGCGACGCTCGTCTCGCTGGCGAAGGGCGCGCCGGTCACGGTGTTGGATACGGCTCCGCTGCACGACATCGCCGCGATCTTTGATGAGCACCCGTTCGTGGCTCTGCCCGTGGTGGACGCCAACGGCGTGATGCTCGGCGTGGTGACGCGGGCGGACGCCAACCAGGGCGAGCAGGAAGAAGCAGAAGACGACTACCGCGTCAGCCAGGGCATCGTGGGCGGCGAAGAGCTGCGCTCGATGCCTCTGACGGTGCGTGCGCGCCGTCGCGGCGTGTGGCTCGCGGTGAATCTCGTGCTGTGCCTGGGCGGAGCCGCGGTGATCGCGCTGCATCAGGACACGCTCGCTCAGGCGTTGATCGTCGCCGCGGTGCTGCCGGTGATTTCGGCCACTAGCGGGAACGCGGCGATGCAGGCCGCGGCGGTGTCCATCCGCGAGCTGACGCTGGGCATCGCCAGCCCCGGCTCATGGAAGCGTGTGATTTCGCGCGAGGCGTGGCTGGCGCTGCTGCTGGCGATTCCGCTCGGCGCCGGGGTTGCCGCGCTCGCGGCGATGAGCGGCGGCGGGTGGGGGGTCGGCGTGCCCGTGGGGCTCGCGATGGCGGCGAACACCTGCGTCGCGGTCTGCATCGGAGCCTTGTGCCCGCTGGTGTTGCGGCGATTGAACGTCGATCCGGCGCTCGCGAGCGGGCCGATCTCGACCACGATCGCGGACGTGACGGGCTTCACGCTTACGCTGTGGTTTGTGGCGATGATGACGTGACGCCGTTGCCGAGTGCCTGAGTGTTCGTGGGCGTGCCCCGTTCCACGGCGGGCTCGGGAAGATCGGAGGCTGTGCGCACGATCCCGATGAATGAGCAGTTCTCGGCCGGGGTTGGCGGCGGGTCGCCGGGCTTGACCAGCGAGAACTGACCGCGGCTGACGCGAGCCAGCACCGGGCGCATTCCGCTGGGATCGGGCGAAGCGACGACGCGCACCAGGCCGTCCTGCAGCTTGTCGATGACGGCCGTGACCTCTTCATTGCCGCTGATGTCCGCGTCGGCGAGCGGGCCGCGCACGGGGCGTGCGGACCAGATGGCCGCGCGGCCTTCGCCGAGCCTTTCCACCGCCCAGCGCGCGGCGAGCTGGTCTACATCGTGGTTCCCCGTCCAGGCGATGAGCCATCCCGCGGCGTGGGGTGCGCCTACGTCGTCCATCCAGCGGGAATCGGTTGCGTCGCCCTCCATCGCGTCCAGCCCGAGCGTTGCCGCCGCTGCGGCGCGTTGCTCGTTGCTGTCGATGATCCGGCATTCAACGCCGCAGGAGCGGACGGCCTGTGCGAACGCCTGACCCAGTGCGTGCCCGCCGATGATGATGAGCGACGTGCCGCCCGTGGAACGCAGCCTCAGCACCAGCGCCAGCAGGGGCGAGTACGTCGAGGCGAGCAGCACGCTGCCGGTGATCACCAGAAACATCATCGGCTCAAGGCGGTCGATGTCGGCGGCGATCTGGTCCGCCGCCTGGCCGAGCTGGCTCAGATCGATGTTCTGCAGGTCCGCACCCACCACCGTGGCGACGGAGAGGGCGACGATGCCGCGGGGGGCGAAGGTGCCGACGAACAGGCGCTCGCGGAAGTTGAGATTGCTGCGGATCGTCGAGAGCAAGACCGAAACCGGCCGCACGATGAAGATGAGCGCCAGCACGAAGTACGCTTCGCGCTTGCCCAGCCCTTCCAGCGTGCGGATGTCAAAGCGCGACGCGAGCAGGACGAACAGCGTCCCGACCAGCATCACCGCGAGCAGTTCCTTGAACGCCTTCAGCTCGGTAGCGCCCAGCACCTTGGTCCGTGCCATCAGCACGCTGCAGATGGTCACCGCGGCGAGCCCGGCTTCCGAAGCGACCGCCTCGCCCAGCCCCACGCAGGTCATGCACACGCCCACGGCGATCAGGTTCAGCAGCGGCGCTTCGACCCGGCCGGAACGCCCGTAGAGCCGCAGCATCGCGGACCCCACGATGCCCATGACCAGCCCCACGCCCGCGCCGCCGATCATCGGCTTTACGAACATCAGCAGGCCCGTGCCCGCGAGGCTCGCCGAGGGGCCGGCGGTCATGGAAAGCCGGACCACCTCCAGCGTCGTGATGGTCGTGACAACGCCGATGGGGTCGATGAGCACCGCTTCCGCGGCAAGAGCCGTGTGCGCCCGCGGCGTAATGCGCAGCAGGCGGAGAATCGGCTGCACGACCGTGGGGCCCGTTACGATCACGATCGCGCCCAGCAGAATCGCGATGGGCCACGACATGCCCGCGATGAAGTGTGCCGCGACGGCCGCGCCGACCCACGTCACGATCGCGCCGATGGTGAGCAGGCCCCACACCGCACGCGGGGCGCGGGAGAACTCCTCTTCGTTCAGATTCAGCCCGCCTTCGAAAATGAGCAGCCCGATCGCGACGGTGATGAATCCGCGGAGCGCCCCGCCCAGCGAATCCGCTTCGATCAACCCGACGCCGGAGGTGCCCATCGCGAGCCCGACCGCCAGCAGCGGAAGCAGCGCGGGCAGCTTCATCCGACGGCACGCGACCGTCACCAGGGCGCTGATGCCCATCGAGAGTGCCAGTGACTGCGCGGCGGTATCAGTCATCGCGCATCCACCGGACGACGTGCTTCAAACTCGCGCAGACGGATGTTCCGCCAGCGGACCTCGAGCGGGTCTTTGCGCGGCCCCACGCCGTGGACCTGCAGGGCGATGTAGCCCGTGGGGTCCATCGCGTCGAAGAGAGAAGTCGCGGGGACGCCGTTCACCCACGTGCGGATGAGCGGGCCCTGGGCGACGATGCGGATCTCGTTCCACTCGCCGCGCTTGTAGGCGTCGCGTGCTTCGGGAGACTCGGTGAGCGTGTACAGCCAGCCGCGCCGGGCTTCGTCGTAGACCGCGCCGGTGTAGGAACGCTCGCTGGGGTCCAGTTCGCACTGATAGCCGATGAGCTTGCCGGAGCGGTTCTCCAGCCCGCCATCCACCGCCGAGCGGAACTGGATGCCGGAGTTCAGCTCGGAGTCCTGCTTCGTCTCAAGCACCAGCTCGAAGTCGCCGAAGGGGCGGCGGTACACAAGGAAGGTGTTGGGAGAGTCGGGCGCGGTGGTGCCCACGATCGCGCCATCCTCGACGCGGTACGTCGCCTTGCCGCCGTGGACCGACCAGCCTTCCAGCGACTTGCCGTCAAAGAGCGTCTGCCACTCGCCGGCTGCGTACTCGACTGGATCGAGAGGAGCGAACCAGACGTTGCGATAGCGCACCGGCCCTTGCGCGGCGGTCTCGTGGTCCTGAAGGCGGAGCGGCCCGACTTGAGCCTCGCCGCGGGGAGGGGGCTGCTCGCCGCGGGCTGCCGCGCCGCCGCCGGTGGGGCGGGGTACCTCGACGTTGTCGTGGACGAGCGTGCCGTTCCAAAAGACGGTCATGCGGGCGGGCTGGACCTTCTTGCCGTCCTTGAAGCGCGGTGCACGGAAGAAGATGTCGTAGGCCTGCCATGTGCCGGGGCCGGTGGAGGCGTTGGTGTCCGAGGCTCGAATGCCGTAAATCGCGCCCGCCTCGTTCGCCTTGAGCGGCGCATCGCCGGGCATCGTCCCGAGCACCTGCACCTCGTAGAGGTCCTGAAGGTACACGCCGCTGTTGCCCGCGAGCTGGCCTTCGCCGCCCGGCGGGCTGTACCACTCCACATGCACGCGGCAGTCAGCGTGGCTGGCGCGTGTCACCAGATCGCCGCCGGAGACTTCAACGTAACCGGGCAGCGCGGCGAGCTGTTCGCGCGTGAACGCGCCCTCCGGCGAGTTGAAGGCGTTCTTCGCGGCGGGGCCGATGAGCACCGCCGCGTTCTCGGGAGGCTGCGCACCCACGCCAAGGTCCGCCGTGCGGGGTTGGGCCAGTACGAGCGTCGCCAATGCGACAGGAATCAGGAACGTCATGCCCTCCAGCGTACACGACAGGGCGATCGTGCGCAAACCCGGCAGAGGCACCGGCTATGCTGGGGGTATGGAAAGACCACCCCCCGCAGCGCAGGTATTGAAGACGCTCCGGATCGTGGTGGGGGTGCTGATGCTCGGCCTCCTGATCACCACGCTCATGATGGCGCTCATGACTCAGACGGGGCGCACCCAGCCCCAGCCGCAGAGCGGCTCGGAGCTCATGCTGCTCGTGGTCGCGGGAGCGTGGGTGGTCGCGGCCGGTACCTCCTTCGCAATGCGCGGCATGTTCGTGAGCCAGGCGCGTGCCCGCTGGGACGGCGCGCGGGGCGACAATCCCGAGGAAGCGCTCGCTCCCGTGTTCATGGCTTCAACGATCGCGCGGGCGGCGATGATCGAGGGCGCCGGGTTGTTCGGCGCGATCGCCTTCTTTGTGTACGGCCAGACGCTCGCGCTGCTCGCTCCCTTGCTGAGCCTGGGCCTGATGGGGCTGATGTTCCCCGCCAATGACAAGTTCCGCGCGTTCGTGCACGAAGTGACCGGCAAAATCTGAACCGCTTCGGGCTCACCAGGTCAGCACGAGCTTGCCGAACTGCTCGCCGGCTTCGAGACGGGCGTAGGCCTCGGGGGCCTGTTCCGCCTTGAAGACGCGGTCGATCACCGGCTTGAGACGGCCCGCGCGGAAGAGTGCTGTGACTTCCTGGAACTCCGCGTTGGAGCCCATCGTCGAGCCCAGGATGCGGAGCTGATTCCAGAAGATGCGGGTGAGGTCGGTGGTGGCGTCGCCGCCGGACGTCGCGCCCGGAGTGACGTACGCCCCGCCGCGGGCGAGCGACTTGAGGCAGTTGAGGTGCGTGGCCTTGCCGCTGGAATCCACGGCCATGTCCACGCCGCGCTTGCGTGTCCACGCGCGCACTTCCTTGGACCAGTCCTGCCCCTGGTCGAGGATCGTGAAGTCCGCACCGAGCTCTCTGGCGCGGTCGAGCTTCCACTGATGGCGGCTCGTCACGGCGACGGGGCAGTGCAGGTGCTTGGCGATCGCGAGCGCGGAGGTCGCCACGCCGCCGCCGATGCCGGTGATCAGCACCGACTGACCCGCGCGGAGCTGGCCCTTCGTCACAACCATGGAGTACGCAGTGAGCGCACAGAGCCCGAAAGCCGCGGCTTCCACGGGATCGGCGGAGCCCACGTCCGCCAGGTTCGCCGCGGGAGCGTTGAACCGCTCCGTGAACATGCCGTTGGTGTGCTCGCCGATCAGCTCGTACGCGGGGGCGAGCGTGGAGGCGGGCGGATCGTCGGGGTGGATGCGCGGCGGGACCACCGTTGCCGCGTTCACGATCACGCGCCGGCCTGCCCACGCGGGATCAACGCCCTCGCCGAGGGCTTCAACCACACCGCAGGCGTCGCAACCGCTTACGCGCGGATAGGTGAGGGTGAGCCCGCCGATGCCTCGACCGACCCACAGATCCATCTGGTTAAACGCGCTCGCGAGGGTGCGGATGGTGACCCAGCCCGGCGGCGGCGGGGGAGGCTCCGGCCAGTCGTGCCGGAAGCTGACGTTGGGGGTGACAGGAGTGCCCTGACGCTCAAGAACAACGGCTCGCATGCCGGAGGATAGGGACGCTCAGGCGACGTGCACGACCACCGACCGCCGGTGCGGCGCGTTGCGGTGCTCCCACAGGTACACGCCTTGCCACCGGCCCAGGGCCAGACGCCCCTTCACGATCGGGATGGACAGGGACACGGGCGTGACCGCCGCGCGCAGGTGGGCGGGCATGTCGTCCGGCCCTTCGGAGCTGTGGGTGTAGCGGGGGTCGTTCTCGGGTGCGAGCCGCTTCAGCCATTGCTCCAGGTCGTGCTTGGCTGTGGGGTCGGCGTTCTCCTGGATCAACAGACTAGCGGACGTGTGGCGGACGAAGACGGTGCACAACCCTTCGTGCGAGGTCGTCCGCGCGTGCCAGTCCGCAACCACGCTGCACACCTGAGAGGTGATCTCGTACAGCCCCTGCCCGGAGGTCTGGATGGTCAGCTCGGTGATCATGCGGACGCCGCCCGCGGCACGGCGCGGAAGGTTATGGCCATGCGGTTCCAAGCGTTGATCGCGGCGATCGCCCACGCGAGCGTCACCAGCTCATCGTCGGCGAAGTGGGGGCGCGCCTGGTTAAACACCTCATCGGGCACGTGCCCCTGGGTGATCTGCGTCATCGCCTCGCACAGCTCCAGCGCGGCACGCTCCCGGGGCGTGTAGAAGGGCGCTTCTCGCCACGCCGGCAGGGTGTAGAGACGCTGGTCCGAGATCCCCTGCGCCTTGGCGGCCTTCCAGTGGGCGTCGAGGCAGTAGGCGCAGCCGTTGATCTGCGACGCCCTCATCCGCACCAGTTCCAGGATCACCGGGTCAAAGCCCGTGGACCGGATCTGGTCCTCAAGATTCGACAAGGCCTGGAACAGAGCCGGGGCCACCTTCGGGTACTTGAGGCGTGGTTCCATGATCGAGTTTAGGATCGTGCGCGACCATGAGCCCCGAGTTCGTCTTTCCGTGTTCCACGTGGAGCATGCGTGTGACGCGCTCCGACGCGGAATGCGCGCACATTTCCGCACCTTGTCCATGAGCAAAGTTCGACCATTTCTGACGGCGTGTTGGCAGGACCTGGCGATCATCACCTACGCCGCGCCGCCGGAGGCGCTGCGCCCGCGCCTGCCGCGGGGGCTGGAGCTGGATGCGCGCGACGGCAAGGTGTATGCCAGCCTGGTGGCCTTTGACTTCCGCGATTGCTGCGTGCGCGGCGTGCGCTGGCCGGGGCTGGTGAACTTCCCGGAGGTCAACCTGCGGTTTTACGTGCGAGAGCCGAGCACCGGAAGGCGCGGCGTGGTGTTCGTGCGCGAGTTCGTCCCCAGCCGGCTCATCGCCTGGGTGGCGAGGGCGGTGTACAACGAGCCTTACCTGTGCGCGGCGATGACCAGCCGCGTAACCGACGACCGCCGGAAGGCGCGTCTTGAGCATGAGTTGCACACCAACGGCGCAGCCATGCGCATCACCGCCGAGGCGGACAGCGCGTGCTTTGTGCCCGACGAAAGCAGCTGGGAGCACTTCTTCAAGGAGCACAGTTGGGGCTTCGGCACGGACCGCCGCGGCCGAACGCTGGTGTACGAGGTGCGCCACCCCATCTGGCAGGTGCGGTGCAACGCCACGGCACGGGTGGAAGGGGACATCGCCCGCGTCTACGGGCCTGAGTGGGCGTTTCTGAAGGATTCCGAGCCGGTGAGCGTGGTGTTCGCGGTGGGGTCGGGGATCGAGGTCTTACCCTGCGGGCCGCTGTAGTCACAGCCGCAGCGGGATGCCCTCGGCCTTGTACTTCTCGACAAGAAGCTGGACTTCGACGATGGCGCGGTCGAGGCGAGCCGCGGCGTCGCGCAGCGAGTTGTAGAGGTCCGGGTTGTTCACGAGCTGCCCCAGCGTGCCCTTGCCCTGATTGACGGCCTCAAGCGTCGCGGCAAGCTCGCCCGCGGCTTTGTCGGTGGAGCGCAGCATCGCGACAGCCTGCGCGGAGACGTCGTTGAGCTTGGCGTCCACGTTCGCCGCGGTGTCTGCCCACTCCGCGGAGAGGCGAGAGATGTCGTCCAGGGCCTTGTTCGCACGCTCCAGCACCGCCTTGGCCTGGCCGATCAGCTCTTCGTCGTTCAGCACGCGGCTGGCGTCGGCGAGGGCCTGGTCGGCCCGCGCGATGGTGCTGCGGATGTTGGGCGCCTTGCCCTGCTCCACCTCGGCGAGCGTGCGGGGCTCCAGAAGCTCCTTGAGGCGCTCGCCCACCTCGGTGTAGGTGTCGGCGAGGGTTTCGATCCTGGTCGCGGTCACTTCGAAGCGCTCCAGCGGCTTCTTGATGGAAGACGCGAGGCGCTGGAGCGTGCTCGCCGTCTCGCCGGCGTCGAAGACCGAGTTGGGCTGGATGATGTCGTTGAGCGCCGACGCGGGGGTGTCGGGCAGAATCTGGAACTCCAGGCTCGCCTCGCCCACGAAACTCTTGTCGATGGTCACCACCGCGGCCTTGGGAATGCGCACGCCCTCGTAGATCTTCACCTTGATCTCCGCGCCGGTGGCGGGCGGGGGCATGACCGAGGTCGCCGTCACCTGCCCCACCTTGACGCCGTTGAGCGTCACCACGGAGGTGTCGGAGAGGCCGCCCGCGCTGGTGGCGTGGATGCTGAACTCGTAGTACTTCTTGCCGGTGTCGGCGAACTCGCCGAACAGGATGAGCACGATGATCGTGCCCACCAGCCCGAAGAGGGCGACCATGCCGGTGATGAAGTCGCGGATGACGGGCTGAATCTTCACGCGGTCACACTCCGAGATCCTGCGTGCCCAGGGTGTCCGCCGGGGCTGTCTTGATCACTTCATCGGCTCCACGGTCCTCGCGGTCGTACTTGCCCTCGAGGAAGTGCTGCACGCGCGGGTCCTTGCTGCGGGTCAGCTCCTCGTAGGTGCCGTCCGCGGCGACCTTCCCGCCCAGCAGCATCACCACGCGGTCGGCAACCTTCCTGGCGCTGGTCAGGTCGTGGGTCACCACGACGTTGGTCACGCCCAGCTCGTGGCGCAGTTTCAGGATCAGCTCATTGATGCCGTCGGAGCGGATCGGGTCCAGCCCCGTGGTGGGCTCATCGTACAGCATCACCCGTGGGCGAAGGACGATCGCCCGCGCCAGCGCCACGCGCTTGCGCTGTCCGCCGCTGAGCTGCGCCGGCAGCTTGTGCTCCACGCCCACGAGGTCCACGGTGCGCAGGGCCTGAATCACGGCCTCGTAGCGCTCCTCGCGGGTCATCTTGGTGTGCTCGATCAGCGGGAAGGCGATGTTGTCCAACACGGTCATGGAGTCGAACAGCGCCCCCATCTGGAAGAGCAGACCGATCTGGAGCCGCACCGGCTCCAGTTCCCTCTCGCTGAGCTGATCGATCCGCTTGCCGTCAAAGTAGATTTCACCCTGGTCGGGGTGCAGCAGCCCCACGATGTGCTTCAGCGTGACGGACTTGCCGCAGCCGGAGGGCCCCATGATGACCGTGGTTTTAGAGGGCTCGATGTCCAGGTCGAGCCCGTTGAGCACCTGCTGCGACCCGAACTTCTTGTAGACCCCGCGCAGCGAGAGGATCGCCGGCTCGGGGGCCGCCGGACGCAGGGCCGGTCGCTCGCGGGTGAGAGGTTGAGTCGTCATGGGGGCCGTAGGATGCTATGTGAGCAGCCACTTACCAGGATCGAACGATAGTCCCCGCGTGCAGCGGCATCTCATTCACCGGGGTGCAAAGTTCAGTTTCGAACAGCTCACCGTGACGGACGCGGATGGGACGTGCCTGAAACGAGAAGTGGTGCGGCATCCCGGCGCGGTGGTGATCGTGCCGGTGCTGGAGACGCCGCAGGGGCCGGCGGTGGTGCTGATCCGCAACTGGCGCATCAGCCTTGAGCGATGGGTGCTGGAGCTGCCCGCGGGCACGCTGGAACCCGGAGAAGACCCCGGCGTCTGTGCTGAGAGAGAGCTCCAGGAGGAAACCGGCTACACGGCCGCAACCATGACGCCGCTGGGCCGGTTCTACACATCGCCGGGCATGTCGGATGAACTCATGTGGGCGTACGTGGCCCAGGGACTGCGCGAGGGTGGGCAGAAGCTCGAGCCCGACGAGCGCGTCACCGTTCACCCCACCCCTGTGGCACAGGCGCTCGGAATGATCATGAGCGGAGAACTGGCCGATGCAAAGAGCATCGCCGCCCTGCTGATGGCCCATTTCCGTTCGATGCTGGGCTGACAGGCTGGGCGCGCGTGGTTTAATCGGTTCGTAAGGAGGCGAGCGAACCGCACTGGTAGTGTTTGACAGCAAGGCGCACGGGCGGCGGCCGTTCAGGGCCTTGACGCGAAGGTGGAGGATGAGGCTCAACCACGACATCGAACCGGACTACGGCCAGGGCGGCGAGAGCCGCGGGCGGACGTGGTCGGTCGGTCGGGTGTTCGGAGTGGGTGAAGACCCGCTCACGTGGTGGTCTTTCCCGCTGATGAAGGTGGGCGGGCTGCGGGTGCGCGTGCACACCTTCCTCGTGCCGGTGTGGATGGGCATCGAGGCCCTCGCCTGGCTGCCCCAGAACAAGCTGGGCCCGGTTCACCTGCTCAGCGCGATGGGCGCGCTGCTGGTGCTGGCTCTGCTGCACGAGCTGGGCCGCGGCTTGTTCGCCCGCTGGCTCGGCGATGGGGGCGATTGCGTGGTGGTGTGGCCGCTGGGCGGGCTGAACCCTGTGGCTCGTCGGGGGGCTGCGTACCCCCTGGCCGCGGAGTCCGGCGGGCTGGTGGTCAACGCGCTGCTTGTTCCCGTGCTGGCTCTGGCCGCCCTGGGGCTGGGGATTTCGCACTCGGAACTGTTCTTCAACCCGCTTGAGGTGAACGCCGCGGCGGCGAACCTGAACTCGCTCCCGCAGATCGTCGTGTGGTGGGCGTACTTCATGAACGCCTTCATGCTCGCGGCGAATCTGCTGCTCCCCATGCTCCCGCTCGACTCGGGGCGGCTCGTAAACGCCTGGCTCCGCGGGCGCAGCAACACCCCCGCGGAGACCGCGGCGAAGATCGGGTTCGTCACCGCGGGCGTGCTCTTTCTTGTCTCCACGGCGGTGGGGCAGGGGCACCTGATGGGCGTGGCGGTGCTGGGGGCCGTGGCGACGTTGATCGAGCGTCGGCGTCATGTTCTGCCCGTTGCCGACGTTTACGACCTTGATCCGGTCATCCCTGAGGAGCCTCCGCCGCCGTCGCCGCGTCGGCCCGCGCCCCCGTCCCCGACGGCGGAGCTTGACGCGGTGCTGGAGAAGATCAGCAAGCAGGGGATCAACAGCCTGACGAGCGCCGAGCGGGAGGTGCTGGCGCGAGAGACGGAGCGACGGCGGCGCGGATAGCATCACGCCCGCCCGGAGCCGGGCGGGCGCCGGGCCCACGGTCGGGCCGTTTCTTGCCGCGGAGATGCGCGAGGTTCATGGGGCTCTACGACCGCGACTACTACCGCGAGAAGCGGGGCGGCTTCGCGTCGCTCTCGGGTGTGTCGGTGAACACCTGGATCATCATCGTGAACGTGGCGATTTTCGCGTTCATGGCGATGTCGCCGCGGTTTGCGATGTTCGCCGTGGAGCACGGCCACTTTTCGACGTATGAGGTGCTGTGGCACCGCAATCCCAACGGGACGGCGGGGGGGCTGGAGTTCTGGCGATTTCTGACGTTCCAGTTCCTGCACGCCGGGCCGATGCACCTGGCCTTCAACATGTTCGGCCTGTACATCTTCGGCGGCATGGTGGAGGAGCACCTGGGGCGGAAGAAGTACCTGGCCTTCTACCTCACCTGCGGGATCTTCGGCGGCCTGATGTACCTGCTGCTGAATCTCGCGGGCAACGTGCTGGGGCACATGGGCGTTTCGGGCGTTCCCGGCCTGCTCTTCTCAGATCCCCGCACGCCGCTGGTGGGGGCATCCGCTGGCGTGTTCGGCGTCATCATGGCGTGCGCGTACATCGCGCCGACGCTGCAGGTGCTCGCGTTCTTCGTCTTCCCGATGCGCCTCAAGACGATGGCGTATCTCTATGTGGGCATGGCGCTGGTCTCGCTCCTGATGGGGGCGCGCAACGCAGGCGGTGAGGCGGCGCACCTGGGTGGGGCGATCGCCGGCGCGTTCTTCGTCCGCAACTCGCACCTGCTGCGCGACTTCTTCGATGTTCTAAAGGATTCGCGGAAGGTCCGGCACGCGAACACGCCCCAGCGCGCGCGAGGGCCGGTCTCCGGCGCCGAGCGTGATCCTCACGAGGCGGAAGTGGACCGCATCCTCGCCAAAGTCCACCGCGAGGGCATCCACAGCCTGACCGAAGCCGAGAAGGCCACCCTCGCCCGCGACACGGAGAGCAAGAGGTTCGGCCGGTGACCACGGGTCCGCTCACGTTCCGCATCGACGCACGCTCCGCGACCTGCGCCGCCCGCGTCGGTCGCGTCGAGACGCCCCACGGCGGGTTCGACACGCCCGCCTTCATGCCCGTGGGCACCCGCGGCTCGGTCAAGGGCATCTTCCCGCACCACCTCCGCGAGATCGGCGCCCAGATCGTCCTGAACAACACCTATCACCTGATGCTCCGCCCCGGCTCGGAGATCATTCAGGCTCTCGGCGGCGTCCATCGCTTCATGAACTGGGACGGCCCCATCCTGACCGACTCGGGCGGCTATCAGGCGTACTCGCTCGCGGATACGAACAAGGTGGATGATGAGGGCGTCACCTTCAAGTCCATCGTGGACGGCAAGACGATCCTGCTCACGCCCGAGTTGGCGATGAAGGTGCAGAACGAGCTGGGGCCGGACATCATCATGGCCCTGGACGACTGCCCTCCGCCCGTGGACCCCAACCTCGGAGAGATGGACGCCGCGCAGCGGGCGCGCGTGATGGGCGCGGTGGCGCGGGACGCCCGTGCCGCGGCGACGGGCCGCACGCGCCGCTTCGACCACGCGGCACGCCTGGCCGTCGCCAATGAGCGGACCGTGCGCTGGCTGGAGCGCTGCAAGGCGTCCCACGCCCGACCCCAGGATCAGGCTCTCTTCGGCATCGTGCAGGGCGGGACCGACCTGGACCGTCGTACCTGGTGCGCGGAACGCATTACCAACATCGAGCTACCGGGCTACGCCATAGGCGGCGTGGCGGTGGGGGAGCCGCCGGAGGCGATCGCGCGGGTGGTCCGTCACACCGCGCCGCTGCTCCCGGAGGAGAAGCCTCGGTATCTGATGGGGGTGGGGTACGAGCGGGACATTCTCTGCGCGGTACGCGCGGGGGTGGATATGTTCGATTGCGTGCTGCCCACCCGGAACGGGCGGAACGCCAACGCCTTTACGTCAAAGGGGCAGATCCGGCTGAAGAACGCCAGGTACACCCTGGACCAGGGGCCGATCGAGGAGGGGTGCGACTGCCCGGCCTGCCTGCCGGGGAAGTATGGGTGGAAGACCCCAGATCAGCGGCCATTTTCTCGGGCGTACCTGCGGCATCTCTTCGCGGCCGGGGAGATGCTTGGGCCGATTCTGGTAAGCCTGCATAACCTACGCCACTTCCAGCGGTTTATGATGGACGTTCGCCAGTCCATCCGGGACGGCTCGTGGGCCGCGCTGGAAGCCCGTTGGCCGGTGCTCAGTTCGGCGTCCCTTGATGGGGAAGTCGAGTCCTGACAGACACTTGGCGGCGGAGCACATCCCGGCTTCTCAACGTGGGGGCGCCACGCCAAAGCGCCAGAAAGAGCACTCGATGATGCAGAATGTGAACAGCGGTTGGATGCAGTGGGTTCTTTTGGCGCAGACCGGAGAGCCCGCCGCGCCCCAGATCGGGGCGGCGCCCGCCCCGGCCCAGCCCGCGACCCCTGTCGGCCAGCCCACCGCCTCCGGCAACGGCGCCCTCGGCACCCCGAGCGGCGGTCAGCAGGCTCCCGCCCCCTTCGGCGGCGGCATGATGTTCATTCTCCTGGCGATGGTCCTGCTGATGCTGTTCACCAGCATCATGGCGGGCCGCAAGGAGAAGAAGAAGCGCGCCGAGCTGATGAGCAGCCTCAAGAAGCAGGACAAGGTCCAGATGATCGGCGGGATCATCGGCACCGTCGTGGAGCTCTCCGACGACGAGGTCGTCCTGCGGGTGGAGGAGGGCCGCATCCGCTTCCACAAGTCCGCGGTGCAGGCCATTCTGTCCTCGCGGTCCAAGGGCGACGGCTCGACCACCGAGGTCAAGCCCCAGCCCTCCGCAGCCTCCGTTTAACTAAACTCAGGCCTCACGCAGCCTCGTACACGCCAGGCGGGTTCGGCGCCCGCCGCCTCTCCGAGCCTTTATGAGACAGTTGTACAAGACTCTCATCTTCGTCGTCGTCGTCATCATGGCGGCGGTCTACTTCATTTACCCGCCAAGCGAATCGCTCCGGCTGGGTAAGGACCTCCGCGGCGGCGTGAGCCTGGTCTACTCGGTGTCCATCGCCCCCAACGAGGATCCCAAGGAGGTCATCGACAAGACCATCCAGGCCCTCAAGGAGCGTGTCGACCCCGACGGCGTCATGGAAATCTCGATGGTGCAGGTCGGCAACGACCGCATCGAGGTCACGATGCCGCTTCCCGGCGAGGAGGTCAAGAAGCTCAAGCAGGAGTTCGACGAGCAGCTCGCCAATCTCGCCCGCAACCGCCTGACGGAAGCGCGGATCGACCAGCTTCTCAGGCTTCCGGCAGAAGAGCGGGACGCCGAGATCAAGCGGCTGAGCCAGAACAACGAGACACGACTCACCGTTCTTCAGGACGCCGCGAAGATGCACGACGAGGCCGCGGCCAAGCGTGCTGCCCTCGCCGCCGCGACCGACCCCGCGGAGCAGAGCAGGCTCGTGTCGGAGATCGCCGCGGCTGAACTGCGGCTGGATGAGCTTCGCGCGCGGGCGCTGCGCACGTCCGTCTCGCCGGAGGACATCCGGCGCGTGATCGACGCCTCGACCCGACGCCGGACCATCGTGGACAGGGGCCAGCTCATCGAGCTGGAGAGCCCGCGCGAGATCGCTCGCAGGCAGCTCTTCAACGACTACCCCGATGCCAAGGCGGAGCTGGAGGCCATCCTCGGCGCGTACGACCGCTACGCCGCGCAGCGCAGGACGCTCGACGACCCCAACGATCTGATCCGCATCCTGAAGGGTGCGGGTGTGCTCTCGTTCTGCATCACCGTGGACCCTGGCAAGCACCCGGAGGAAGAGCGGCTGCGCCGCGAGTTCCACGAGGTCGGGCCTCGCAACGTCAAGTCCGCGGACACCCGCTGGCTGAAGATCAACCAGATCGACGGCTGGGTGAACACCAAGCAGGACATCGACTTCCTGAACGCAGACCCGGTGCGGAACACTCCCGAGTACTTCCGCGCCCGCGGGTACGTGGCCGAGTGGCGGGGCGGCGAGTACTACATGCTCGTCTACGACACCCGCAACACGACCTTCACGCCGCGCCCGGGCGAGGGCGTGAGCCGCGCTGGCGTCACCGCCGACCGCATGGGCCGGCCCGCCATCAGCTTTGAGATGACCCCGGCGGGCGGCGTGAAGCTGGGCGAGCTGACCCGCCAGCACGTCCAGGAGAAGATGGCCATCGTCCTCGACGACGAGGTCTACACCGCGCCGAACCTGCGGAGCGAAATCTCCACCAGCGGCATCATCGAGGGCGAGTTCTCACAGGAGGAGATCGACTACATCCGTCGCGTGCTCGCGGGCGGGTCGCTGCAGGCCAAGCTCAGCCCCGAGCCCATCAGCATCAGCTCGATGGGCCCGCAGCTCGGTCATGACAACCTGCGCAAAGGTCTGATCGCCGGTGTGATCTCGATGCTCATCACCGCGGGCTTCATGATCGTGTACTACTGGGGCCTGGGGCTCATCTCCGTCTTCTCATTGACGGTGAACGCGCTGCTGGTCCTCGCGATGATGGCTGTGAGCAAGGCCGCGTTCACGATGCCCGGCATCGCGGGCGTGATCCTCACCTTCGGCATGGCCGTGGACAGCAACGTGCTGGTCTTCGAGCGCATGCGCGAGGAGCTCAACCGCGGGGCCGACCTCAAGACCGCCGTGCGGCTGGGCTTCGACAAGGCCCTTTCGTCGATCATCGACGGCAACCTCACCAACCTGATCGTCTGCATCGCCCTGTACTGGACCGGCACGCCCGAAATCCGCGGCTTCGCCGTCACCCTGGGCATCGGCGTGGTGGCGACCCTCTTCGCCGCCCTGACGGCGACCCGCCTGCTGATGAACCTGCTGCTGCTGGCGGGCTGGCGGCGCGCTCCGATGTTCGCCACCGCCGTCCCCGGCGTGCAGCGCCTGCTCACGCCCACCATCAACTGGATGCGGCTGCGGTGGGTCTTCGCGACCGTCTCGCTCCTCTACGTGGTGCTCGGCATGGGGCTCGTCTTCAAGCAGGGCTCCAAGATGCTTGACAACGAGTTCCGCGGCGGCACGCAGGTGACGCTCCAGTTCAAGAACAAGCCCGGCTCGGAGGAGCGCATCACGCTTACTCGTCCGGAAGTGATGGACATGGTGCAGGAGATCGGCGAGTCCGCTCCGCAGAATGACGAGCTGCGGACGCTGACCTTCGCGGAAGTGCTGCCCGTCAACCCAGCTCAGGACGGCATCACTTCGAGCCAGTTCGACATCCGCACCGTCGCGACCGATCCGGCCGCGGTGACGGAGGCCGTCGTCGCCAAGTTCGCCGACTATCTCGACATCAAGCCTCGTCTGAACTTCACGGGCGCGGCCAGCTCCGTGGACCGCGCTCCGGTGTACCCGATCGAGCGGGCGACGCTGGGGGCCAACATTCCCGATCCTGCGCTCTCGACGCTGCGGACCGACGTCTCGAAGTACATGGGCGGCGCGGTGATCGTGCTCAAGGACCTCACCTCGCCCTCCACTGAGCGGCCGGTGACGCTCAGCGATCTCAACGAGCGCATCCACCTGACCCGTCAGTCCGAGGCGTACTCCGACACGCTCGCCCGCCGTTGGGAGATCTTCGTGACCGACGGCACGGACGATAACGTGCGCAACGCCGTGATGGTCGTGGCCGACGACGAAGCCAGCATCTTCGACAACGAGGCCCGCTGGGACGCGGATGTTCGCACGCGAGAATGGGCCCTGGTTCAGGACGCGCTGACCCAGACCTCCACTCCGGCGAGCGTCCACAACTTCAGCCCGACCATCGCCGACACCTTCAAGGCCAACGCCATCAAGGCCATCCTCCTCAGCTTCCTGGGGATCGGCATCTACATCTGGATCCGGTTCAAGCAGCCGCGATACGCGCTCGCGTCGGTGGTGGCGCTCGTCCACGACGTGCTCACCGTGCTGGGGCTGCTGGCGCTCGCGGAGATTCTGTACGAGAACCCCGGCACCCACGACTTCGCCGCGTCCATCGGCCTGCTGCCCTTCAAGATCAACCTGAACACCGTGGCGGCGCTGCTCACCATCGCGGGCTATTCGCTCAACGACACCGTCGTGGTGATGGACCGCATCCGCGAGAACCGCGGCAAGCTGCCCTACGCCTCCAAGCAGGTCATCAACGACTCGGTGAACCAGACCTTCAGCCGAACCATCATCACGGGCGGCACGACGATCATCTCGTGCATCATCCTCTACGTCATGGGCAGCGAGGGCGTCCGCGCGTTCTCCTTCGCCCTCTTCACCGGCATGGTTGTCGGCACCTACTCCTCGGTCGCGGTCGCCTCGCCGCTCGTGTGGTCGCGCAAGGCAGAGAACATCACTCCGACGCCTCCCGCGGGCGGCGCTTCGCAGGCCGCACGCTCTCTGGAGACAGCCGGGGCGTAGTGCCGAGGGTAGTGGTATGACCGAAGCCGCGGGACGGATTGCTGGCGGGCTTGTGCTCCTGGTGGCCCTGTGGATTTCCGTCTACTGGTGGTGGCCCAGCGAGCCCAAGGTCTCCTTCGCTCAGGCCGACGACACGATCCGTGGCGTCATGCCCAAGGAGCCCGCCCCGGCCGCTCCGCGTCAGAACCCGCCCGCGCCTGTTCGAGAGCCCGATCCCGAGCCGGAGCCGACACCGCCGCCTCCGCCGCAGCCGACTCCCGCGGTCATTCCGCCCGAGTTCATCCAGCACACCGTGCGCAAGGGTGAGACGTTCGAGTCCATCGCGAAGAAGTACTACGGCCAGAGCGGCCGCGGCTGGGTGATCGCGAAGGCCAATCCCATGACCGATCCCAACCGGCTCACCGAGGGCCGGGTGATTCAGGTCCCCAAGGATCCGTTGAACATCCAGGGGGTGCCGGTGCAGCCCAAGGCCCCTCCGCCCGAGGAGCCCACTCCCGAGGAGTACATCGTTCAGAAGGGGGACACGCTCTCGGGGATCGCGCAGGAGGTCTACGGCGACTCGCGCCTGTGGGGGGTCATCTTTGATGCCAACCGCGACCAGCTCCCCAAGGAGACGTCGCTCCGTGCGGGGCAGCGGCTTCGCATTCCGCCCAAACCACAACGCTGAACGGGAGAACGCGCGTGGGCGACTGGTACGTGGTGACCGGCGGGGCGGGCTTCGTGGGCAGCAATCTGGTTGCCGCGCTGCTGCGTCGTGAGCCGAACGCCCGTGTCTGCGTCGTGGACAACTGCCGCACCGGGAGCTTCGCCAACATCGTCGAGGCGATGGAGCGTCTGCGCCTGCCGCCCTTTTCCGGCCGCTTCATCGCCGAGCCGGTGGAGCAACTGGACGCCGACGAGCTTGTGGCCGAGGCCCGCGCGGTCTTTCACCTCGCCGCGATTACAGACACCACGGTCAAGGACGAAGCGGAGATGATCCGCGTCAACGCGGGCGGCTTTGAGCCGCTTCTGCGGGCGTGCATTCGGCGGGACGTGCCGCTGGTGTACGCCAGTTCCGCGGCGACCTACGGCACGCCTCCGCAGGCCGCCCAGCGGGCCGCCTTCCCGATCGAGGCCGCGGGGAGGCCCAACAACGTCTACGGCTTCAGCAAGTGGCTGATGGAGTGCGCGCACCGCAACGCGGCGGCATTGTGCGACAGGACGCCGCGGGTCGTGGGGCTGCGCTACTTCAACGTCTACGGGCCGGGCGAGTCGCGCAAGGGGCACATGGCCTCGATGGTGTACCAGCTCGCGATGCAGATGCTCGCGGGCGAAGCCCCGCGCGTCTTCCATGACGGCACCCAGGCGCGTGATCAGGTGCACGTGGACGACGTGGTTTCCTGCACGCTTGCCGCGGCGGGGATCGGCGGCACGGGGCGGCCGGGCATTTACAACGTCGGCTCGGGCGTGCCCACGACGTTCAACGAGATCATCCAGGCACTGCGCAAGGAGCTGGCGATCCCCGAGAACCAGCGGCCCACCGAGTACATCGAGATGCCCCCGAATATCCGGGCCTTCTATCAGGACTTCACGCTGGCGGACATTTCCGCCACCTGCGAGGGGCTGGGGTGGAGTCCCGCCGCGTCCCCGGCCGAATCCATTTGGGCGTATGCAAAGTGGCTGAAGCTGCGGCACGCACGCTGAACGGTCCTATCCTCCGCCCATGAAGATCCGCCGCATTCTCGTGACGGGAGGGGCCGGGTTCCTCGGCTCGCACATCTGCGACCGCCTTGTGGAACAGGGCCATGACGTGATCTGCCTGGACAACTTCTTCACCAGCCAGAAGTCCAACATCAAGCATCTTCTGGCGAAGCCGAACTTTGAGCTGATCCGGCACGACATCACGCACCCCATCTGGCTCGAGGTGGACGAGGTGTACAACATGGCCTGCCCCGCGGCGCCCGGCCACTACCAGTACAACCCGATCAAGACCATGAAGACCTCCGTCATGGGGGCGATCAATGTTCTGGGCATGGCCAAGCGCTGCCGCGCGAAGGTGCTCCAGGCCTCCACCAGCGAGGTCTACGGCGATCCCGAGGTTCACCCGCAGCCGGAGAGCTACCGCGGCAACGTCAATCCCATCGGCCCCCGCGCCTGCTACGACGAGGGCAAGCGCGCCGCGGAAACGCTCTTCTTTGACTACCACCGCTCGAACCGCGTCAACATCCGCGTCGTGCGCATCTTCAACACCTACGGCCCGCGCATGCACCCCTTCGATGGGCGCGTGGTCTCGAACTTCATCCGCCAGGCGCTCCACGGCGAGGACATCACCATCTTCGGCGACGGCAAGCAGACGCGCTCGTTCTGCTACGTGGATGACCTGGTGGACGGCATCATCCGGATGATGAACGCCCCCGACGACTTCGTTGGCCCGGTCAACCTCGGCAACCCCGTCGAGTTCACCATGCTGGAGCTGGCGCAGCTCGTGATCGAGTTGACGGGAAGCAAGTCCCAGCTCGTTCACAAGCCTCTTCCCGCAGACGACCCGACGCAGCGTCAGCCCGACATCACGCTCGCCCGCGAGCGTCTGGGGTGGGAGCCCAAGGTGCCGCTCCGCGAGGGGCTGAAGAAGACCATCGAGTTCTTCCGCTCGATCAACCTCGACGACTACCGCCCGCCGACGCCGAACTACTGATGATTCAGTACAGCTCGCCCTGCGATTCGACGGGCCGGTAGGCGATGCCCAGGTGCTCGCACGCCGCGCGGGTGAGGGCCCTGCCGCGGCGCGTCCGGGCGAGGAAGCCGATCTGAAGCAGGTAGGGCTCGACCACGTCCTCGAGCGTGCCCGCGTCCTCGTTCATCGTCGCGGCGATGGTTTCCAGGCCCACGGGCCCGCCCTGGTAGGTCGTGCCGATGGTCCGCAGAAAGGCGCGGTCCAGCGCGTCCAGGCCCAGCTCGTCCACGCCCTCGAGCTTCAGGGCCGCTTCCACCATCGTGGAGGTGATGCGGCCGTCTCCCTTGACCTGCGCGTAGTCGCGGACGCGGCGGAGGAGGCGGTTGGCGATGCGCGGCGTGCCGCGGGAGCGGGCCGCGATGGTGCGCAGCGCTTCACGGTCCGCGCCGGGCACGCCGAGCAGGCGCGCGGAGCGCTCCAGGATCGTGAGCAGGTCCTCGCACGGGTAGTACTGCAGGTGATGCACCAGCCCGAAGCGCGAGCGCAGCGGGGATGAGAGCATGCCCGCGCGCGTCGTCGCGCCGATCAGCGTGAAGGGCTTGCACTTCACCTGCACGGTGCGGGCCGCCATCCCGCTGTCGAGCGTCACGTCGATGCGGAAGTCCTCCATCGCCGGATAGATGAACTCCTCCACGGCGACGGGCAGGCGGTGGATTTCGTCAATGAAGAGGACGTCCGCGTGCTGCAGGCGCGTGAGCGCGGCGACAAGGTCCGTGCCGCGGGCGAGGGCCGGGCCGGAGGTCACGGCGATCTTCACGCCCATTTCCTGCGCCAGCACATGGGCGAGGGTGGTCTTGCCGAGCCCCGGCGGGCCATGGAGCAGGACGTGCTCCAGTGGTTCGCCCCTTTCCTTGACGGCCTGAATCGCAATGGAGAGGCGCTCGACCAGTTCCCGCTGGCCGACGTACTCGTCCAGGGCGGTGGGGCGCAGCGCCCAGTTGGCCTGTTCTTCCTGAGGGGTGGCGTGGGATGACAGCAGCCGGTCGGTGGCCATCAGCGCTTGCTCTTTTCGCTCTTTTCCATGGGCAGGCCCTTGGACTTCCAGAGCTGCACGAGCTTGTCCTTGGTGATCGGCTCCCACACGGAGCCGTCGGGCATCTCCGTGCGCATCAGCTCGCCCTTGCCGTTGAAGTAGCTGACCATCGGAGGCTTCTTCTCGCTCAGACGCGTCGTGAGCTTCCAGAGGCCCGGCCGGTCCACGGGCTGCTCCAGCGATTCACGCCGGTAGCACACCGTCATTTCGTCGGACTGGTAGCCGTAGAACCCGAAGTCCGCGGCGACCTTGCTCTTGACCAGGATCTGAGGCAGGATGGTCGCCATCGCGCGGCTGATGTACCCATCGCTCTGGAACACCGGCCGCACTTCCTGCTTGGGGAGGCCCGAGCCCTCGAGCTGCACGACCATGCTCATGCCCATTCGCGCGCCGCGCTCGGTCAACGTTTCGACCTTGCGCTCCCGCCGGATGGCGTTGCGGATGGTCCAGAACTCAGTCTCGAAGTCCATGCTCACGAAGTACGCCGCGCTGGAATCGACCGTCAGGCCGTTCTCCAGCATCCGGGCGTCCATCTGAACGATGTACCCCTCCGGGCCGTTCCCCATGCCCAACTCGCCCGGTCGGCCGACGCGTGTGATGATCCGTCGGTAGCCCAGCTCCTTGGCGTCGGAATCCGCGCCGCTGCTCGCGGGGCGATAGCACCGCTCCCACCGTTCCGGCCCGGAGAGCAGGGCGCGGAGGTCGGCAGGGGTCATCGCTTCGAGCACCCTGCGGCCCGCGGCGATCCCCGCAGCGCGCGTCAGCAGAATCTTGGTGGGGTCTTCAAAGGTCGCGGTGGCCACCGTAGCTTCGTAAACGCTGCGGGCCTTCTCGAAGACCGGAGCCGTGGTCACCAGCTCAAAGATCACGAACTGGCCCGGCGCCGTGCGGAAGACCGTCAGGCCGTGGACCACGTCCGGGGCCTTCGGTGTGTTGCCGGGGACGGAGAAGTACACGCGCTCGGTGTCGAAGCCGTTGATCCGGATGGTCTTCCGCGGCTCGATCAGCTTGCCGATCATCCCCACAAGCTCGCCGCGGCGGCCGGAGTCGTCCTCGGGCTTGATGTAGACCTCGCCCACGGCCTTGAAGCGCTCCGTGACCACGCCGTCGCAGATTTCCGCGGGGGTGGTGTCGGTGTTGATGGTGCGTGGGGTCTGGATGTTGATCAGCCAGGTCGTGTCCTTGGGCGTGATCTGGACCGAGGCGGTGCTCGCGAGAGAGCTCGCCTGGGCGATGGTGTCCACGGGGAGGTACATGGTCAGCCCGACGCTGTCGAGCTTCCAAGGGTCGAGGGAGAGCTCGACCGGCGCGGGGTTGTAGACCGTCGCGGGAGGGGCGGGTTGGGCGTCCTTCTTCGGCTGGGCGGGGGCAACCCCGGCCGCCAGCGAGAGAAGGAGCAGGGCGGAGATGGTGGAGGACCGGCGGCGGGGGGTGGTGTTCATTGGGCTTCCATCCGGTACGGGCCAGTTCAATGTAGAGACTTGGATCGGTCCAAAGAAGCCGCGGGTTGTAGGATTGGCGTTCGGTAGGGGCTGGGGAGCGCCCCCGGGCGGTGGGGGGAGGGGGGCAGGCGGACCGGAAGGGTGATTTGGCGAAGGTCGCCTGAGTTGACACCGTGGGGTGGCGGTCTATTCTTCCCTCCCGCTCCTCCGGGAGGGGCGGGTGTGTTCACGTATCGCTTTGGCAAGTAGCCTGGTGCGAGGTGCTCGAAAAGTGGGGGAATCCCCCCGGGTGGTTTACGAATGACCGGCGGCAAGATCAGAATTCGGATGGAGGCGTACGACCACCTGGCTCTGGACGCCTCGGCGAAGGAAATCGTCGAGCATGCCAAGCGCACCAACGCCAAGGTGGCGGGTCCCATCCCCCTGCCCACCCGCATCGAGCGCTACACCGTTCTGCGCTCTCCGTTCATTGATAAGAAGTCCCGTGAGCAGTTCGAGATCCGCACCCACAAGCGGATCATCGACATCATCGAGCCCAACGCCCGCACCGTCGAGGCGCTGAACCGGCTGGTGGTCCCCGCGGGTGTGTTCGTCAAGATCAAGGCTTGAGTCATTTGACCCCTGGGCAGAGCCCGGGGGTTTTTGTCGGTAGTAGGAAGTTGAGGTCGCCATGGGCTTGTCTCTGCTGGGCAAAAAGATCGGAATGACCCGCGTGTACAACGGGGGCGTCAGCGTGCCGGTCACCGTCATCGAGTGCGGCCCGTGCGTGGTGACCCAGGTTCGTACTCCCGAGCGCGACGGCTACAGCGCCGTCCAGATCGGTTACGGCGAGATCAAGGCTCGCAACAGCACCATCCCCCTCATCGCCCACGACGTGAAGGCGGGCACCACCCCCAAGCGTCACCACCGCGAGTTCCGCGTGGATGACAAGGAGGCGGCTTCCTTCTCCCTGGGCCAGACCCTCACCGTCAGGGACCTTGAGGGCACGATGTACGTGGACGTCATCGGCCGCAGCAAGGGCAAGGGCTTCGCGGGCGTGATGAAGCGGTGGGGCTTCAAGGGCATGTTCGCCACCCACGGCACCGAGCGCAAGCACCGCTCCCCCGGCTCCATCGGCTCGCTCTGCTCCAACCGCGGCTTCGGCGGCGGCCTGAAGAAGGGCAAGAAGATGGCCGGTCACATGGGCGATGAGCGCGTGACCGTCCGCAGCCTGGACGTGGTCCGCGTGGAGCCCGAGAAGAACCTGCTGCTGGTCAAGGGCCCCGTCCCGGGCGGCAAGAACGGCCTGGTCGAGGTTCGTCCGGCGATCCGTCTGTACAAGAGCAAGGCAAAGAAGGTGGCCGCGGCGCAGAAGTAAGCCGTTTGGTCGCCTAATATCCCGGCCCCTCCGGTTTCGGATGGGTCAGACATAGGAGTTCGACGAGTTGCACTCGCCGGCCGCTTGAGAGAGCGATCGGCGAGCCCGGGAGGTCCCGAAGGGGAAACCGCCGGGCAGCGACAAGGAAGGTGAGACAGCCGAGTCGATTCCGATCCGCCCCGCACGCACGGTGCGTGCCCCCGAAGGACTCCTATCGGGATTGGAGGTGAGACGGATAGGCGGCAGGAAGGTGGGGGCGGCTCAGGGCCGCTCGCCCGGCGAGGGCCGGAGCCACCGCAGGCGTCAGACGAGGTGGAAGACAGATGAATGTCCCCGTCTACAACATGCAGGGCAAGGAAGTTGCCCAGTTCACCATTGACGAGAAGTCCTTGGGCGGCGAGATCAACGCCGCGTTGATCAAGCAGGCGTACGTCCGCTACCACGCCAACCTCCGCCAGGGCTCGGCCCGCACCAAGAACCGCAGCCAGGTCGAGGGCTCGACCCGCAAGATCTACAAGCAGAAGGGCACCGGCAACGCCCGTCACGGCGACCGGAAGGCCAACCTGTTCAAGGGCGGCGGTCACGCGCACTCCAAGAAGCGCACCCGCGAGGATTACCGCCTCGACATGCCCAAGAAGATGCGGCGCAAGGCGAACCGCAACGCGCTGCTCTCCAAGCTGATCGACAACGAAGTCCGCATCGTTGACAGCTTCGACTTCAAGGAAGCGAAGACCAAGCTCTTCCAGAAGTTCCTGGAGGCGATCAAGGTCGATCGGTCCGCGCTGGTCGCCCTGCCCTTCGACGGCGAGGCTTCCGAGCGTGCGCGTCTCTCCGGCCGCAACGTCGAGGACGTGACGCTCATCCGCGTGGATCAGCTCAACTGCTTCAACATGCTCAACCACCGGTACCTGGTCATCAGCAAGGCCGACCTGGAGGCCTGGCTGAACGGCCCCAGCTCGCAGACCGGTAAGGACGCGAAGATCAACCCGCTCGGCCGCCAGGCGGCCAAGAAGGTGGAGGTCGCCTGATGCCCGCCAACGTCGATCCCATCTACATCATCAAGAAGCCGCTGCTCAGCGAGAAGAGCACGTACCAGATGAACGAGCACAAGCTGTACTCGTTCGAGGTTGATCCCCGCGCGACCAAGGACGAGATCAAGAAGGCGATCGAGTCCATCTACAAGGTCCGCGTCGAGTCGGTCAACACCCAGGTGCGCAAGCACAAGGCCCGTCGCCTCCGCTACGGCGTGGTCAAGCCCGCCAACAGCAAGAAGGCCATCGTCCGTCTCCACCCCGACGACTCGATCGAGATCTTCTGACCCGCCGAAGGACTCTCCCATGCCCATTCGTGTTTACAAGAAGACCTCTCCCGGGCGGCGCAACGCCTCGGTGAACGAGCACGCGGAAGTCACCAAGCACTTCCCCGAGAAGTCGCTCCTCGCCCCGCTGCCCAAGACCGGCGGCCGCAACCACAGCGGCAAGATCACCGCCCGCGGCATCGGCGGCGGCGTCAAGCGCATGTACCGCATGATCGACTTCAAGCGCCGCGACCGCGACGGCATTGAGGGCAAGGTCATCGGCATCGAGTACGACCCCAACCGCTCCTGCCACATCGCGCTGATCGAGTACGCCGACGGCGTGCGTCGCTACATTCCGGCGCCCAACGGCATCCGCGACGGCCAGGTCATCCTCACCTCCAGCACCCAGGCCGTGGAGCCCACTCCCGGCAACTCCATGCCCCTGCGGTTCGTCCCCACGGGCCTGGACGTTCACTGCATCGAGCTGGAGCCCGGTCGCGGCGCTCAGATCTGCCGCTCCGCCGGCACCTACGCCAAGATGACGAACAAGGAGGGCGACTACGCCACCCTCACCTTCCCCAGCGGTGAGATCCGGCGCGTCCCCCTTGATTGCCGCTGCACGATCGGCCAGGTCGGCAACCCCGACCACCGCCTCCGCAAGCTCGGCAAGGCGGGTCTGGCCCGTCTGATGGGCCGTCGACCGATCACCCGCGGCGTCGCGAAGAGCCACCACGCCCACCCGCTGGGCGGCGGCGCCGGCCGCTCGAAGGGCAACCGCCCGCCGTGCGGCCCCACCGGCGTCCACGCGAAGGGCGGCAACACCCGCAACCGCAAGAAGCACTCCACCAAGCTGATCATCCGCCGCCGCGTGAGCAAGCGCTACGGCCAGAAGAAGTAACACTCCGCCCAAGGACCAAGGACTCAGGACAGCACCATGGGACGCAGCCTCAAGAAAGGTCCGTACGTTGATGAGAAGCTCTTCCGCAAGGTAGAGAAGCTCAACGCCAGCCGTCGTCGCGAGCCCATCAAGACCTGGGCGCGCCGCTGCACCATTGTTCCCGAGTTCATCGGGCACACCTTCAAGGTGCACAACGGCAAGGCCTTCCTCGATGTCTTCGTCACCGAGGACATGGTGGGCCACAAGCTGGGTGAGTTCAGCATCTCCCGCACCTTCCGCGGCCACACGAACAAGAAGGAAGGCATCGAGGGCTCCAAGGGCTAACCAGGACCACAGATCGAGGGCTATGCCGTGAGGATTCGAGCCAACAAACTGAAGCAGCGGGCGCAGGACGCCGGCGTGACCGTCGAGCAGCTTGCCGCGGCCATCGCCGACGACAGCTTCCCCGTGGACCGGGCCGTGAGCGCCATCAACAACTGGATGGCCGGCCGCGATCATCCGCGCTGCAAGGCGCCCATCATCGCGAAGCTCGCGGCGGCCCTGAAGTGCGAGCCCAAGGACATCGCCGCCTTCACCAGCCAGGTCCGTCACCACCGCGGCAGCCCCCGCAAGGCCGGCCTGATCGCGGCGCTGATCCGCGGGAAGGACGTGATCACCGCCCAGGACCTGCTGCGGTTCAGCACCAAGAAGGCCGCTGTGAACTTCCGCAAGTGCCTCAACGCCGCCATCACCGACGCCGAACTGTTCGGCGCCGACACGACGGCGCTGTACGTCAGCGAGAGCCGCGTCGATCACGGCCCGGTGATCAAGCGCTTCCAGCCCAAGGACCGCGGGCGGGCGCACCAGATCCTCAAGCCGTTGTCGCACATCACCATCAGCGTGGAAGAGCGCACCGCGAAGGCGGGGGCGAGGTAAGCATGGGACAGAAGACGCATCCATTCGGTCTGAGGCTCGGCATCACCGAGACGCACAAGAGCCGCTGGTACGCCCCCAAGGCGCTCTACGGCGAGCTGCTCGTCGAGGATGAGAAGATCCGCAAGTGGCTCGACAAGCGTCTCAACCGCCGTCCACCAAACGCGGCGGTGAGCGACGTGCACATCGAGCGCACGCGCGAGGAGCTGAAGGTCATCATCAAGACGGCCCGCCCGGGCCTGGTGATCGGCCCGAAGGGCGCCGAGGTCGAGCGGATGACCGAGGAGCTGCAGTACATGACCGGGCGCAAGGTGGCGATCTCGATCATCGAGATCAAGAACGCCGACCTGGACCCGACGCTGATCGCCGAGGCGGTCGCGGAGCAGCTCGTGAAGCGGGCGAGCTTCCGGCGCGTGGTGAAGATGAAGTGCGAGGCGGCGATGGCCGCGGGCGCCAAGGGCGTGAAGATCCAGATTTCGGGCCGCCTGGGCGGCGCGGAGATGAGCCGCGTGCTGGCGGTTCGCCTGGGCTCGCTCCCGCTCTCGACGCTGCAGGCGCGTGTGGAGTACGGCTTCGCGGAGGCGAAGACGACGTACGGCGTGATCGGCGTGAAGGTGTGGGTCTACAAGGGCATGTACACGACGGAGGCGGACGAGAACACGTCGAACGCCGCCGGCGGTCGCGCCCGTGCCCGTGGTCGCAAGTAAAGAACGAAGGCCAATCACCGGGACCCCGGTGCCAGCGGAAGTGAGTGTGTCAGATGGCGTTGATGCCCAAACGAGTCAAGTACCGCAAGGAGATGCGGCGGATCCGTGACCGCAAGGCCACCAAGGGCAACTACGTGGCCTACGGCGATTACGGACTGCAGGCGCTCGAAGGCGGCTGGGTTGCGGGGAACGTGCTCGAGGCGGGCCGCATCGCCGCGATGCACTTCGTGAAGCGCGAGGGCAAGCTCTTCATCCGCGTCTTCCCGGACAAGCCCATCTCCAAGAAGCCCCTGGAGACGCGAATGGGCACGGGCAAGGCGGACGTCGAGTACTGGGCGGCCCGCGTGAAGCCCGGCACCATGCTGTTCGAGATGGCCGGCGTGCCCGAGCAGACGGCGAAGCTGGCGCTGCTCCGCGTGGCGATGAAGATGCCCGTCAAGTGCCGGTTCGTCGGCCGCCGGGTGCGCGTGTAAGGGAACAGGAGACGGCCATGAAGGCAGCCGAAGTGCACAAGATGAACGACCAGGAGATCCAGCAGGAGCTGGCCCGTCTGCGCAACGACCTGTTCGACCTGCGCAGCAAGGCCGTCACCGAGAAGGTCGAGGACACGTCCAAGTTCAAGAAGATCCGCAAGGACATCGCCCGCCTGCTCACCGAGCAGCGCTCGCGGGCCCTGGCCGCGGCGAAGGCGTAAGAGGAACCACGATGGCGACCACCAAGACCAGCAAGGCACCCAAGGCAGAGGCCGAGGCTCCGAAGGTTCAGGCCACCCGCATCGGCGTGGTGGACACCGACCGTCGCGACAAGACCCGGCGCGTCGTGGTGAACTACCAGGACAAGCACCCCAAGTACGGCAAGTACATCCGCAAGCGGACGGTGCTGCACGTGCACGACGAGAACAACGAGAGCAAGGCGGGGGACCTGGTGGAGGTCGCGCCCTGCCGGCCCATCAGCAAGACCAAGAGCTGGAAGCTCGTTCGCATCGTCGAGAGGCGCGCCGAGATCGCCGCCGCCATCAAGAGCGTCAAGGACATGCAGTAAGCCCGCGCCGGGCAGAAGAAGAGTTCACCCATGCTGCAGCAGGAAACCAGGTGTGAGGTCGCGGACAACAGCGGGGCGAAGATCGCCTACGTGATCCGCGTGTACGGCGGCTCGACCGCCTCCGGCAAGTTCACCCGCCGCACCGCGGGGGTGGGCGACCGCGTCTTCGTCTCCATCAAGAAGGCCCTGCCCGGGGCGGACATCAAGCCCGGCGACAAGAGCAAGGCCGTGGTGGTCCGCACCACCAAGCCCACCCGTCGCCCCGACGGCTCCTACGTCAAGTTCGACAGCAACGCCGTGGTGCTGATCCAGGACGACGGGAACCCCAAGGGCACGCGCATCTTCGGCCCGGTGGCCCGCGAGCTGCGCGACCGCAACTACATGAAGATCGTCTCCCTGGCCTCCGAGGTCGTCTGAGCCGCTGAAGGAAGGATTTGCAACATGCCACGCCACGTCCGCAAAGGCGACACAGTGATGGTGACCAGCGGCTCGTACAAGGGCCAGATCGGTGAGATCATCCGCGTCATCCCGAAGCATGACCAGGTGATCGTCAAGGGCATCAACCTGCACACCAAGCACGTCAAGCCCACCCGCGTCGCGCCCCAGGGCGGCATCATCACCAAGGAAATGCCCCTGCACATCAGCAAGGTCAGCCCGGTGGTGGACGGCAAGCCCGTCCGCGTGGGCTTCCGCACCGAGCCCGACGGCTCCAAGGTCCGCGTGGCCCGCCACGGCGGCAAGGAGCTCAAGGTCCTCGGCGTCGTCCGGGCCGCGCGCGGCGGCGCCGCCCCGGCGAAGAAGAAGACCTCCAGGAAGAAGTGATCCGGCCGCAGCCTGAACCACGAGCAAGCGAGCAGCACCATGTCGAAGGACGATCAGAACAAGCAGGCCCAGGACGGCGCTCCCAAGGAGCACGCCGCCAAGGAGGGCAAGAAGGGCGGCCAGCCCAGCGGCAAGAAGCCTGCCGCCGGTAAGAAGCACGTCTCCGAGGCCGTGGAGGCCGAGGCCGCGGCTGCGCCCAAGACGCCGCCTCGCCTCAAGGTCCTCTACCAGGACAAGGTCCGCAAGGCCATCGCGGAGAAGTTCGGCATCACCAACCCCATGGCGATGCCCAAGCTCGAGAAGATCGTGCTCAACGTCAACATGGGCCGGCATCTCGACGGCAGCAAGATCCCGCCGCACATCCGCGCTCAGGTCATCGAGACCCTTACCAAGGTCACCGGCCAGCGGCCCATCGTCATCAAGGCCAAGAAGAGCGTGAGCAACTTCAAGCTCCGCGAAGGCTTCGAGTCCTCGGCGATGGTCACCATCCGGCGCGAGCGCATGTGGCACTTCCTCGACCGCCTCATCAACCTCGCGACGCCCCGTATCAAGGACTTCCGCGGCCTGCCCGACAAGTCCTTCGACCGCCAGGGCAACTACGCCATGGGCCTCAACGAGCAGGGCGTGTTCCCCGAGATCAACATGGCCGAGGCGCAGTTCACCCACGGCATGAACATCAACTTCTGCTTCTCGAACAGCACCCCCGAGCGCAGCCGCTTCGTGCTCGAGCAGCTCGGCATGCCCTTCCGCAAGCCCGACCAGAGGTAACCCCAAGCAACCCCACGGCAACCAGCCGGAGCAACGACCATGACCACCAAGGCACAGATGGCCAAGTCCAAGCGGCCCCCCAAGTTCAGCACCCGCGTCGTGCGGCGCTGCGAGCTGACGGGCCGCGCCCGCGGCGTCTACCGCAAGTTCCGCATCAGCCGCATCATGCTCCGCAAGCTCGCCCTTGAGGGCAAGATTCCCGGCATGCGGAAGGCGAGCTGGTAATCCCGCGGCGACAGGACACACGACCCACGACCCAGGACTCAGGACACGAACTATGGCGATCGGCGACCCAATCGCAGACATGCTCACCCGGATCCGCAACGCGGTCCGCAACCGCTCCAAGACGGTGACCTGCCTCAACAGCAAGGTCTGCCGCGGGATCGCGGACGTCCTCCGCGACGAGGGCTACATCGAGGGCTACGACGTGATCGAGGACGGCCGTCAGGGCCTGCTCCGCGTCCGGCTCAAGTACGGCCCGGCGGGCGAGACCGTGCTGCACAAGCTCCGGCGCGAGAGCAAGCCTGGGCGGCGCGTGTACCGGTCCGTGGAGGAGTTGCCCCGTCCCCTCCAGGGCCTGGGCATCGCCATCGTCTCCACCAGCAAGGGTGTGCTGAGCGACCGCAAGGCCCGCACCGAGCGCGTCGGCGGCGAGCTGCTCTGCACCATCGAGTAACCACAGGAACCACGCACCGCGGAAGCCCGGCGATGAGCCGGTGAAGCAAGACGCACAGGAGTCAGGAATGTCACGGATCGGAAAGAAGTCCATCGCAGTGCCCGCCGGCGTCAAGATCTCGGTCAAGGACCAGGTCGTTCACGTCGAAGGCCCCAAGGGCAAGCTCGACCTGACGTTCCGCCCCGAGGTGCGCGTCAACTGGGACGAGAACGAGAAGTCCATCAGCGTCTCCCTCGCCCCCGGGTACACGCCGGAGCACAAGGAGGCCAACGCCTACTGGGGCTCCACCCGCGCCCACATCCGCAACATGATCGAGGGCGTTACCAAGGGCTACGAGAAGACGCTCGAGGTCGTGGGCGTCGGTTGGCAGGCCTCGCTCGCCGGCAAGCAGCTCAAGCTGATTGTCGGCTTCGCCAACCCCATCCTGATCGACATCCCCCAGGGCGTCACCGTCACGGTGGACAAGCAGTTCATCAAGGTGTCCGGCGCCGACAAGGGCGCGGTGGGCCACTTCGCCGCCTCCGTCCGGGCCGTCCGGAAGCCCGAGCCGTACAACGGCAAGGGCATCAAGTACACCGATGAGGTCGTGAAGCGCAAGCAGGGCAAGCAGTTCGGCTCGTAATCGGGTCACACGCCGCGGCACGAAAGAAAGCAGCAGCCATGAACAAGAACGTTGGAAAGCAGGTCAGGCGAGCCCGTCGCCGCATCGGCATCCGCAAGCGGATCATCGGCACCCCCGAGCGGCCCCGTCTCTCCGTGTACAAGTCCCTCAACCACATGTACGCGCAGATCATCAACGATCTGGACGGTCGGACCCTCGCCGCGGCGTCCACGATGGACAAGTCCATCAAGACCGAGAAGACCGGGAACATCGCCGCCGCGGCGGCGGTGGGGGAGGCCATCGCCAAGGCCGCCAAGGCCGCGGGGGTGACCAAGGTGGTCTTCGATCGCGGCGGGTTCAAGTACCACGGCCGCGTCAAGGCCCTGGCCGACGCCGCCCGCAAGGGAGGTTTGCAGTTCTGAACGTGCCACGGCCGCACCGCCGGTCGTGCCGAAGCTCCAGCGAAAGACACCCATGAACGACAACTTCTCCGAAACCAGCCAGATCGAGTCCGCCAATATCGGTGTGGACCGCACCTCCGCCACGGTGAAGGGCGGACGCCGCTTCAGCTTCGGCGCTCTGGTCGTCGTCGGCGATCGGCGCGGCCGGGTCGGCTACGGCTACGGCAAGTCCAACGAAGTCCCCTCGGCCATCGAGAAGGCCGAGAAGTACGCCCGCAAGTCGATGGTGACCGTGCCCCTCGTCGGCACCACCATCCCGCACGAAGTCGAGGGCACCTTCTCCGCCTCGAAGGTCCGCCTCGTCCCCGCCGCGCCCGGTACGGGCGTGGTGGCCGGCGGCACCGTCCGCACCATCCTCGAGAAGGCGGGCATCACCGACTGCCTGACCAAGTGCTACGGCAGCACCAACAAGCGCAACATCGTCAAGGCCGTCTTCGAGGGCCTCGCCAAGCTCCGCCAGCCCGAGCAGGTCGCTCAGCTCCGCGGTCAGCAGCTCGAGACCACCGAGATCGAGGCCAAGATCGAGAAGGGCAAGCGGTTCATGCCCTCCGCTCCCAAGCGTGAGAAGGCCCGCGGCCCCGTCAACACCGTCGATGACGGCCGCAAGGGACGCGGCCGCAGCACCGGCGGCCGTCGTCGCGGCAAGGAGTCCGCCGAGGGCGGGCAGGCCGCGGGCGGCGAGGCCCCGGCTCCCGCGGCGGGCTGATCCACACACGCACACGCACGGGCGCCCCGGCCCGACGCACGACAGAGCCTGGAGTACACGGCCATGATGATCCACGACATTACCGCCATCGCCGGCGCCTACAAGAACCGCAAGCGCGTCGGCCGCGGCGAAGGTTCCGGCCACGGCAAGCAATCGGGCCGCGGCAACAAGGGCGCGGGCTCGCGCTCGGGCAACTCCGCCAAGCGCGCCTTCGAAGGCGGTCAGATGCCCTACTTCCGCCGCCTGCCCAAGTTCGGCTTCACCAACGCCCCCTTCAAGGTCAAGTTCTGGACCGTCAACCTGGGCGACATCATCGCTCACAAGGACTTCGCCAAGGGCGGCGACGTCAACGCTCAGACCCTCATCAAGGCCGGCCTGGTCCGCGATGAGAGCCGCGACCTCAAGATCCTCGGCAGCCTGGGCAAGGAGAAGGCCCTCAAGGCCAAGCTCAACGTCGTCGCCAACCGCGTCTCCCAGAACGCCCGCAAGCTCATCACCGACGCCGGCGGCAGCGTGAAGGAGCTGGGCACCCGGCGCGACCGCGTCCGCGGCATCGACTTCTCCAGCGACGACCGCACCCCCAAGAACCTCACCAAGAAGCTCAAGCGCGGCTCCGCCGCCAAGAAGCCCAAGGCCGAGGCTGCCGGGGCCGGAGCCTGACCCGGGGGAGTAAACTCTGACCTCCAGCGCGGCACGGGAACCCCCGTGCCGTGCTTTGTTTCCGGGGAAACCGCCTCTCGCCTACCCTTCATCCCCGGCCGCGTTCCGCGTCCGGACCGCTAGACCACGAAAGGCCCGCAATGCTCAAGACGTTGATCAACGTCTTCAAGATCGAGGAACTCCGCAACAAGATCCTCTTCACCCTGGGGATGCTGCTGGTCTTCCGCATCGGGCACTGGATCCCCCTGCCCGGCGTCAACCAGGACGAGCTGCAGCGGATGTTCGACAACGCCGCGAAGTCCGGCTCGGCCTTCGGGGCGGTGGCGAACTACGTCACGATGTTCTCCGGCGGCAGCCTCTCCCAGTCCACGATCTTCGGCCTGGGCATCATGCCGTACATCACCGCGGGCATCATCTTCCAGCTTCTGGCCTCCTTCCTCCCGCAGCTCAAAGCGATCCAGGAGGAAGGCCCCACCGGCCGCCAGAAGATCATGGAGTACACCCGCTACGCCACGGTCGCGCTGTGCGTCATTCAGGGCGTGGGCTGGCTGGCGTACCTCACCAACGTCGAGCTGATCTACCCGCAGTGGCTCCACAACCCGCTGTGGTGGGTGATGGCCGTTTCCGCGCTCACCGCGGGCACGATGTTCCTGATGTGGCTCGGCGAGCAGATCGACAAGCACGGCATCGGCAACGGCGCGTCGATGATCATCATGGCGGGCATCCTGGCCAACATTCCCACCGCCATCAAGATGGTCATCAACAACTTCAGCGCCACCGGCGAGCCCAACAAGATGGGGTGGATGGGCCTCATCACCCTCACCGCCGGCTTCGTCGGCGTCGTCGCCGCGGCGGTGCTGATGCAGGTCGCTCAGCGGCGCATCCCCGTCCAGCAGGCCAAGCACACCCGCGGCCGCAAGGTCTACGGCGGGCAGAAGAGCTACCTGCCCATGCGCATTAACCACGGCGGCGTGATGCCCATCATCTTCGCCAGCTCGCTGATGATCTTCCCCGTGGTGATCTTCACGCAGCTCCGCGAGTGGGCGCAGGCGGCGGTCAACACCGGCGGCGGCTCGCAGACGTGGCTCTCCATCACCCGCTTCCTCGCCGACAACTTCCACCAGAGCGCGTTCCTCTACCTGCTGCTCTACGTGGCGATGATCTACTTCTTCAGCTACTTCTGGATCACCGTCCAGTTCAATCCCGAGGAGATGAGCAAGCAGCTCAAGGAGCACGGCTCGTTCATCCCCGGCCTGCGACCCGGCCCGCGCACCGCGGAGTACCTCGAGACCGTCATCACACGCATCACCTTCGTCGGCGCCGCGTTCCTGGCCGTCATCGCCGTGCTGCCCACGGTCGTGAACTCGGCCATGAACGTGGACATGGTCGTGACGCAGTTCCTCGGCGGCACCGGCCTGCTGATCGTGGTCTCGGTATGTATGGACTTCCTCCAGCGCGTCGAGGCCAACCTGATGATGCGGAACTACTCGGGCTTCCTCGGCGGTGAGGACGGCGGAAGCTCTCCCCGCCTGGGCGGCCACCTCCGCTAGCAGCCACCCATGAAGACCGCGCTCCGCGAGCCCGGCGAGCTGATTCAGCTACGCGAGGCCGCCCGCCTCGCGTGGTCGATTCTGCGGCAGGTCGCGGATCGCGCCGTCCAAGGTGTTACCACCCTCGCGCTTGCCCAGGAGGCCGAGCGGCTCATCGCGTTTGAGAACTGCGTCGCCACCAGCAAGGAGTTCGCCTTCAAGGGCGGGCCTCCGTTTCCCCACGCCGCGAGCGTGAGCGTCAACGAGGAGGCGATGTACGGCGTTCCCTCCGACCGCATCCTGAAGGCCGGCGACGCCGTCACGATCGACCTCACGCTCCTGACCTCGCTCGGCTGGCACGCCGACGTCGCCACCACCGTCGCAGTGGGGGAGGGGGAGCGAGCTTCCAAGCTCATCCGCGGCTCCACCGCCGTCCTGAACGCCATGCTCCGGGCCATTCGCCCCGGCGTCTGGTGGTCCGAGGTCATGGCCCATGCTTCCGTCGCCGCGGGGAACCTGGGCCTGCACCTGCTGCCGGGCATCTGCGCCCACGGCATCGGGCGGGAAATGCACGAGTTGCCCTGGCTCTTCCACGCCCGCCCCGATCAGCCGGATGTCCGCTTGCGCTCCGGGATGGTGATTGCCGTGGAACCGGTGGTTCTGGAGGCCGAAACAACCCTGGCGACGGACCCCAATGAATGGACGCTCAGTTCCCCCCAGGGGGTGTGGTCGGCCTTCGAGGAGCGGATGGTGGCGGTCACCGACGCTGGCCCCCAGGTATTGACGGACTGAAAATTCCCGTGCATTCCGTCTTTGAGACGGCTACCCTTGTCGCTCCCTGACCCCGGCATCAAGGCCGGGAGGGGAATACGGAGCAAGCAGACGCGTATGGGCAAACAGGACGACAAGTTCACCTTCGAGGCCGTGGTCACCGAGGCCCTTCCCAACGCGATGTTCAAGGTGCAGCTCCCGAACGAGCAGAAGTCCGAAGTGCTGGCGTACGTCAGCGGCAAGATGCGGATGAACTACATCCGCATCCTCCCAGGGGACCGGGTCACGGTGGAAATCTCCCCCTACGACCTGTCCAAGGCTCGGATTACCTTCCGGCACTGATTCCGGCCCCCCGGACGGCCCCGGCCGGACTCCGCACCCGTTCCAAACGCGAATTCCGCGCTTCGGGCGGCCCCTTTGCGGTGGGGGGCTGCTCCCGGCTGCGTCCCGAATCCGGCCCGCGGCCAAAATCCAGCCGGGCCGACCCTCCGGAATGCCTTATCGGGAGGTCGGATCGTGTTATCTGGGCCGCATTCTGCCGTGACTCCCGAAGGGGGTCTGCCTACCATCCCCTCCCCGCCGAACCGGGCAGGTTATGGCGTGGTTTTGAGAGGTGACCTGTGAAGGTGAAGGCCAGCGTCAAGAGGATGTGCAACGCGTGCCAGATCGTCCGCCGCAAGGGGAAGGTGCGCGTGATCTGCAAGAGCGACCCCAAGCACAAGCAGGTTCAGGGCTGAACTGAAAGTCGCCATTGACACGGGCGTGCGGCCCGTGCGTGAGAGGAACACATGCCACGTATCGCCGGTATCGACGTCCCTGACCGCAAGAAGATCTACTTCGCGCTGCAGTACATCCACGGGATCGGGCCGAAGTTCGCTTCCCAGATCCTCGCGGAGGCGGGCGTGAACCCCGACCAGCGCGCGCACGAGGTGGACGAGCAGAAGCTCGCCCAGATCAACGCCATCATCGACGCCAACTACATCGTCGAGGGCGCCCTGCGCCGCCAGGTCCAGCAGAACATCCAGCGCCTCAAGGACATCAAGTGCTACCGCGGCGAGCGCCACCGCAAGGGCCTGCCCGTCCGCGGCCAGCGCACTCAGTCCAACGCCCGCACCCGCAAGGGCAAGAAGAAGACCGTCGCCGGCAAGAAGGGCGTCAAGGCCAAGTAACACGATCACTTATTCGGGTACGACCCATCGCGGGTCGGTTGATCCGAGGAGCATTCAATGTCGAAGAAGGGCAAGGTCAGGAAGAACGTCGTCCGCGGCATCGCGCACATCCGCGCGACGCAGAACAACACCATCGTCACGATCACCGACACCAACGGCGAGACGCTCGCCTGGGATTCGGCCGGCACCATCGGCTTCAAGGGCGCCCGTAAGAGCACGCCCTTCGCCGCGACGCGCGCCGCCGAGACCTGCGGCAGCAAGTGCCGCAAGATGGGCATGACGGAGATCGAGATCCGCATCAAGGGCGCGGGCGCCGGCCGCGAGTCCGCCGTGAACGGCCTCACCGCCGCGGGGCTCCGCGTCACCGCCGTCGAGGACCACACGCCCGTTCCGCACAACGGCTGCCGTCCCAAGAAGCGTCGGCGCGTCTGATCGAGTTTTACGGCTTCGGGTGGCCGCAAGCCCCCGAGGCCGTTTTTCGTGGCCGGTCGGGACAGAAGAGCGCGGCGTCGCCCCAGCAGGACGCCGCCTGCTCGCGAACCCGCTTCGGCCTTCACCTTGGTGAGAACCTGCTGGACCTGGACGGAATGAATCCATGACTACGCGTGTCCGCTGGCGGGGGCTTGAGCTGCCCACCCGGGTCGTCACTGACCCCAAGTTCAAGAGCGATACCTACGGTCGCTTCTTCGTCGAGCCCTTCGAGCGGGGCTTCGGCACCACCGTCGGCAACAGCCTGCGGCGCGTCCTCCTGAGCAGCCTCGAGGGCGCGGCTGTCTCCGCCATCAAGATCAAGGGCGTCGCCCACGAGTTCAGCCCTCTCAAGGGCGTCATGGAGGACGTCACGGACATCGTCCTCAACGTCAAGAACCTCGTCGTCAAGATGGAGGGCGATGAGACCCGCACGATGAAGCTCGCCGCGCGCGGGCCGGGCGAGGTCACGGCCGACATGATCCAGGCCGACACCGCCATCAACATCCTCAACAAGGATCTCGTTCTCGCCACGCTCACCGACGCGGTGGACTTCGAGATGGAGCTGGAGGTCACCAAGGGCCGCGGCTACGTCCCCGCCAGCGAGCGCTACAACGCCGGCGAGGAGCAGGAGATCGGCAAGATCTACGTGGATGCCATCTACTCCCCGGTGCAGCGCGTCCGCTACAAGGTCGAGGACACCCGCGTCGGCCAGCGTACCAACTACGACAAGCTCACCATCGAGATCTGGACCAACGGCACCGTCCCGCCGGAGATGGCGCTGGTCGAGGCCGCCAAGATCTTCCGCAAGCACCTCAACCCCTTCGTCCAGTACTTCGAGCTGGGCGAGGACCGCGTGAGCGAGGAGGCGGCAGCCGCGGCGAGCGTGGACGAGGACCTCATCCGCAAGCTGAACATGCCCATCAGCGAGCTGGAGCTCTCCGTCCGCGCGAGCAACTGCCTCGAGTCCGCCCGCATCGAGACCGTCGGCCAGCTCGTCACCCAGACCGACGCCGACCTGCTCAAGCTCCGTTCTTTCGGCCGTACCAGCCTCCGCGAGGTCAAGCGCAAGCTCCAGGACATCGGCCTGGACCTGGGCATGACCCTCCCCGAGGGCTACACGGTCACCGCCCCTCAGTTCCCCGCCTAATATCCGGACCCCCGCTAGGAGTGTGAGTTATGCGTCACGGCAGAGCTGGCTACCGACTGGGCCGAACCACGGCCCACCGCACGTCCACGCTGCGGAACCTGGCCGCCGGCCTCTTCGAGCACGGGCAGATCGTGACCACGATCCCCAAGGCCAAGGCCGTCCAGCCCTTCGTCGAGAAGATCATCACTGACGCGAAGAAGGGTGACCTCGCTTCCCGCAGGCGCGTCATCGCCAAGCTCGGCGGCGACCGTCGCGGCTTCGACTGGCTCTACACCCCCAAGAACGCCAGCGACGCCGAGAAGGAGCATGTGCAGAAGCTCCGTGACCAGGCCTCGGTCTTCTTCGAGCTGCCCGACAGCTCCAAGGTCGAGCGCAACCGCTACGGCGAGCTTCGCAAGGCTCCCAAGCTCGTGAAGCACATCTTCGATCATGTCGCTCCGCGCTTCGCGGACCGGGCCGGCGGCTACACCCGCATCGTGAAGCTCGGCCGTCACCGCGTCGGCGACGGCACCGAGCTGTGCGTCCTGCAGTTCTGCGGGGCCGAGGAGGGGGCCGAGATCGGCGGCCGGCCCAGCCAGCGCCGCCGCATCGGCGACCGCCGCACGGCTTACTACGCCAAGCTCCGCAAGGAGAAGGGCGAGGCCAAGGCGGAGGCGAAGGCCGAGGGTCAGGCCGAAACCAAGGCCGAATAACCTCCGCCTTACCCGAATGATCCCCCAACGCCCGGACCCTTCCGGGCGTTTTTTCTTTGATTCCCGCCCATATGGCGAAACAGACCGGCTTCGACTATCGTCTACTCAGTAGATCGGCGGTGCCGCCGAGAAAACGCATTCACACTCATTCACAGGAGTTCGAGGAATGAAGATCGCGAAGCTGATGAGCGTCGTGTGCGCCGCCGGCCTGCTGATGCTGGTCGGTTGCAACAAGGAGAACAAGGCCTCCGCGGGCGCGGTCGGCGGCCAGACCGAGTGCTGCTCCGAGGGCGGCGCCAAGAAGGACGGCTGCTGCGCCGACAAGGCCAACATGGGCGCCGTCAAGGGCGAGTGCTCCAAGACCTGCTCCGACAAGGCCAGCATGGGCGCGGTGGCCCCCAAGAAGGACGGCTGCTGCTCCTCCAAGAACTGAGCCCCGTCTCCTGAAGCCTTTTCTCGACGCCGCCGGCCCCGTTGCCGGCGGTGTTCTTTTTGGACCGGGCCCCTCCCGTACACTTCCGCATGATCGAGCAGGTCCTCACGATCGGGGCCTACGGCTTCGATGAGCGCTCGTTCCTCCGTGCCATCCGCGACGCCGGCGTGGACCTGTTCATCGACGTGCGCGCCCGCCGGGGCGTCCGCGGCAGCGAGTACGCCTTCGCCAACGCCACCCGCCTTCAGCAACTGCTCGCGAAGGCGAAGATCGCCTACGTCCACACCCCGGAGCTGGCCCCTTCGGAGGAGATCCGCCGGGCCCAGTACCAGGAGGACGCCGCGGAGGGAGTGGGGCAGCGCAAGCGCGAGCACCTCAGCCCGGCCTTTGTGAAGGGTTACACGAGCAGCCGTCTGCGCCGGTTTGACGCCGCGGCGTTCGTGGAGAGTGTCTGCGGCGAAGCCCGCCGTCCGGTGCTGTTCTGCGTCGAGACCCGGCCCGAGGCGTGCCACCGGTCATTGCTCGCCGGGGAGATCGCGCGCCAGCTCTCCGTCCCCGTCCGACACCTCACGCCGTGAGCACCTACCCTTCCGCGCGTGATCGACCAACTGAACCAGCTCGAAAGCCAATCGCTGTCGGAGCTTTCCGCGGCGACCACCCCCGAGGCCCTGGAAGCCTGGCGCATCGCCTATATCGGCGCCAACGGGCGTCTCAAGGCCCTGATGGGCGGCCTCAAGGACGTGCCGAAGGACCAGAAGCCGGCGGTGGGGGCCCGGCTCAACGCTGTGAAGCAGGCGCTGGACGCCGCGTTTGCGGAGCGCAAGGCGAGCATCGCCGCGGCGGCGGCAGCCGTGGGCGAGCGGATCGACATGACCGAGCCCGGCCTGCTGGAGAGCTTCAGCGCCGGGCGGGCGCACGTCATCTCGCGCGTCCGCGATGAGCTGGTCGAGGTCTTCGCACGGATGGGCTTCGAGGTCGCCGAGGGGCCGGAGCTGGAGGACGACGAGCACAACTTCGTCAAGCTCAACATCCCCGCCGATCACCCCGCCCGCGACCCCATCGATAACTTCTACGTAGACGACCCGGCCAAGGTGAAGTCCCCCCGCATGCTCCGCAGCCAGACCAGCACCGTGCAGGTGCGCACGCTGGAGGAGGCGGTGAAGCGCGGCTGCGGCAAGCTCGCCGGGCCCATCAAGATCGTCGCGCCGGGGCGCGTCTATCGCCCCGACACCGTGGACGCCACGCACTCCTTCATGTTCCACCAGATCGAAGGGCTGTATGTGGACCGCGGCGTCACGATGACGGACCTCAAGACCACGCTCTTCCAGTTCGCCCGCGCCTACTTCGGCGAGGGGGCGATGGTCCGCCTGCGGCCCAGCTTCTTCCCCTTCACCGAGCCCAGCGCCGAGTTCGACATGCTGATCCGCCTCCGCCCGGACCAGGAGCCGCGGTGGATCGAGCTGGGCGGCTGCGGCATGGTGGATCCCGCCGTCTTCGAGGCGTGCGGCGTCGATCCCAAGGAATGGACGGGCTTCGCCTTCGGCTTCGGCATCGAGCGCCTTGCCATGGGCAAGTACGCGATCCCCGACATCCGCCTGCTGTACGAGAACGACATCCGCTTCCTGCGTCAGGTGTGATGTTTCCTGCGGCGTTCGCGGGCCGGGTATAATCGGGGCGTGCGGGCGTAGCTCAGTGGTAGAGCGACGCGTTCCCAACGCGTAGGTCGCGGGTTCAAGCCCCGTCGCCCGCTTTAGACGGTCCGGCTTCCGCCGGGCCGTTGTGCGTTTTTGGTCCGGCCGCCTTCACGCCCGCCCCGGCGACCGTACATTCGGCTCATGGCCCCATCCGCTCTTTCACCCCGACAACGACGCGACGCCTCGCTCGCCCTGGCCGCCGCCCGCGGCGTGAAGCCTCCCGACGGCCTTCCCCTCATCGAGTCCGAGGAAGAGGCCGGTCATCGCACCGACGATGAGCTGAGGTCGCAGGTGCTCGCCAACGCGCTCTATTGGCTTCGCGCCGTCTTCGCACGCCGCGGGTTGCCGCACGCGGAGTACCTCCGCGCGTTCGAGTCCGTGCGCGACGCGGCGGAAGGGGCGCTCGCCGACTCTCACCTCGTGTTCATCGACGATCCGGCTCCGTCCGCCGAGGCCGTCACCAATGCGGAGTGGGCGATCGAGGGCATTCATGCCTTGCTCTGGGCCGCCGGGCTGGTGAAAGAGCTGCCCTGGCCCGATCGGCCCTGCGACCCCGGCCCGCTCGAGCCGTTGGTCGAGCGCGTGCTCGACGGCCAGCCGCTGCGCCGCCGCGCCACGGCCGAAGTCCTCGATCAGGCGGACCTGCACTACGCCCTGCTCGGCGCGGTGGTGCGCGATCAGGCCCAGGGCGTGGATGGATCGGTCGTGTACGAGCGGGCACGCGCCCTCTGCTGGCTCGTGCAGCCCGACGTGGGCTGGGATGAAGTGGACCTGACCACCTGACCCGGCCCGGTGGGTGCGTCCTTCCGCCGGATTCGGTTAGGATCGTGCCCACGCATGAAACTCGCCCTGCACTGGAAGATCATGATCGGGCTGGCGCTGGGGATCGGCGTTGGCCTCGTGCTCAATACCTACGGCCCCTCGATCCGCGAGGCCGCCGCGGGTGCTGATGGTGCGCCCACCTTCGTCACCGGCGTCATCGACTTCATCGTCAACCTGAACCTGGTCGTGGGCGATCTCTTCAAGCGCTCGCTGCAGTTCATCGCCGTTCCGATCATCCTCTTCGCGATGATCCTGGCGGTCGGATCGCTGGGCGACCTGCGCACGCTCGGGCGGCTGGGCTCCAAGACCATCGGCCTGTTCATGGTCACGGCGTTCATCAGCGTCGTGTTCGGCCTGGGGCTCGTGAACATCATCCAGCCCGGCGGCTCGCGCTTCATCAGCGACGACGCCCGCGCCGCGCTGCTCGCCTCCACCGAGTCCGGCACCGCCGAGCGCGTCATCACCGCCTCAAAGTCCACCCGCGTCTGGGACCTCGTCCGCGAGGTCATGCCCACCAACCCCTTCGACGCCCTGGCCCGTGGCGACATGCTCCAGGTCGTCGTGTTCGCCCTGATGCTGGGCATCGCGCTCAGCCTGCTGCCGAAGGAGCGTTCCCGCCCGGTCATCGAAGTGGTGGAGGGGCTCAACGAGGCGTTCATCTCGATCGTGCGTGCGATCATGCGCACCGCACCCGTGGGCGTCTTCTGCCTCATCGTCCCGATCGTCGCCAACCTCGGCTTTGACGTGCTTGCATCCCTCGGGGCTTACTGCTTCACGGTGCTGCTGGGGCTGCTGCTGATCCAGTTCGTCATCTACACCTTCGTCGTCCGGATCTTCGCGGGCATTCCGCTGCGCACGTTCTTCCGCGGCATCGCCCACGTGCAGATGGTGGCCTTCAGCAGCAGCAGCTCCGCCGCGACGCTGCCGGTCACGATGGAGGCGGTGCGCACCAAGCTCGGCGTGCCGCGGGATATCGCCAGCTTTGCCTGTGCCATGGGCGCGAAGATCAACATGGACGGCACGGCGCTGATGCAGGCCATAGCCACCGTCTTCCTGGCCCAGTTCTACGGCATCGAGCTGACGCTGATGCAGCAGGCCTCGATCGTGTTCACGGCGGTGTTCGCGGCCATCGGCTCGCCGGGCATCCCCTCGGGCGGCATGGTCATGCTCGTCATCGTGCTGCGGTCGGTGGGCGTTCCCGGCGAAGGGATCGCCATGATCCTCGCCGTGGACCGCGTGCTCGATATGTGCCGCACCGTGGTGAACGTCACGGGGGACGCCGCGGTGGCCGTCGCCGTGGCGGGCACCGAAGGCTGCCTGAACTCTGAACAGCCGTCGTCCGAAGCGCAGCCGCGGGAAGCGGCTCACTGAACGTCAGCGGCGGGAGGAGCGTCCGCGCGATGAGCCGCGGCTGGTTCCGCCACGGCTGCCCGTGCTGTTTCGGTTGCCGGCACTCGCCATCGCGCGGCCGCCGGACGAACCGCGCGAGCGTGAGTTGTTGGAACGGGAGCGCGTCCCCTGGGCCTTTCTCGCCCCGCTCCGCGCGGAGCCGTACCCGCCCATGTAGTCGTTCTCGTCCTCGTCATGCTCGCCGAAGCGCGTCGGCGCGTTGGGCAGCAGTTCGCCCTCGCTGATCTGCGTGAGCTTCTCGTCCGTGGCCGATTCCTCGTCCAGCGTCTGCTGGAGCAGGTCCACGATCTCGCTCTCGCCGCACTTCTCCGCGAGCGTGCGGGCCGTGCCGTAGCCGGAAATCTCGTAGTGCTCGATCCGTTGGGCGCAGGCGATCAGCCCGGCATCGATCACCCCTTCCTCCCCCTCCTGGTCGAGGAACTCGGCCCCTTCCTCGATCAGCCCCTCCATGCCCTTGCACTTGTGCCCGCCCAGCTTGATGCCCAGCGATTCCCCCGCCTGCTTGAGCCGCTCCAGGTGGTTGCGCGTCTCCTCCGTGTGGGTCTCAAAGGCGTCCTGCAGCGAGGTCGAGCTGGCGGCCCTCGCCATCCGCGGCAGGGCCTTGAGAAGCTGGCCTTCCGCGCTGTACAGGTCGCGGAGCTGCTGTTCGAGCAGAGATTCGATGCTGTCAAACTCCATGGGCGGTTCCTCTCGTTGGATTGTGGAACCTGGAGATTGACAGGCACGAGTAAGGGATGGCTGAAGAGGCCGTGAGCGTCGCGCGCCGGAGCGCTTCTGCGCGCAAAAAACGGCGGGCATTCGCCCGCCGTTTCGTTGCTCAAAC
>Ga0065721_10049074_pt1 | contig 47491 bp, 35 predicted proteins | sample Mesricmetagenome_FD_59108 | JGI IMG/M metagenome (GOLD analysis project Ga0065721, IMG submission 59108) | Mesophilic microbial community from rice straw/compost enrichment Sample: eDNA_1 v2 (version 2) | ecosystem: Engineered > Solid waste > Grass > Composting > Bioreactor | place: USA: Davis...
CCGCCGCGACCTTCCACGGGAACGGCTCGCGGATGCGCTCATCGGGCTTGGCGCCGATCATGCCGAGCTCTTCGCCGTAATAGATGAATGCGTTGCCCGGCATCGTCAGCATGAGCGCCGCGGCCGTCTTGGCATGATCTACGTTGCCTTTCAAGGCGGTCATGACGCGGTTCTGGTCGTGGTTAGTCAAGAACACCGCATCCACGGCTTTGCCATCGGACTGCTTCGCGTAAAACTCGTTCACGCGAGATACCGTAAACCCGAAGTCCGACGCCTTCTCCGAATCCGCCGCGCTAATTAAATTAGCCGCTAGATCGAAGTTGAACGCCGAGTCCAGCGCATCGTTCAGGAACGGACCGATGACCGCGGTCGCGTCCCACACCTCGCCGACGAGATACGCATCCGGCTTCACCTCGCTCAAGCCTTTACGGAACTCTTGCCACCAAGCGATATTCGCGTCCTTCACCCTTTTCGTCTTGAACGTCGAGTTGAAGTCTCCGTAAATATGCTTAGCCGCATCGAGCCTGAAGCCGTCGACGCCCTGCTTCAGCCAATATTGGCCGATACCGATGATCTCCTTGCGAACATCGGGGTTGTCGAAGTTCAGGTCCGGCATTCCTTCCCAGAAAATGCCCAAGTACTGGTCGCCTAACCGGGAGTGCCATGGAGCAGCTCCGGTCGCGCCGTCCGAAGGGCTCGCCCCTTCCGGACGTTCGCTGGCCCAAGTGTACCAATCGCGGTGCTGGCTATTCTTGCCTGAAGCGGAATCGACGAACCACGGGTGCTCCACGCTCGTATGATTGACGACAAGATCCATGATCACTTTAATGTCGCGCTTGTGCGCTTCGTCGATCAGCTTCTTGAAGTCTTCCAGCGTGCCGTAGTCGGAGTCGATGCCGTAATAGTCGGTTACATCGTAACCATGATAGCTCGGGGACGGATTAATCGGCATGAGCCAGATGCCGTCTACGCCGAGTTGATCGATATAATCCAGCTTGCTCGTAACGCCGTTCAGGTCGCCGATCCCGTCTCCATTCGAATCCGCGAACGACCGAACGAAAATCTCGTAATAGGCGTTGCTAGGCCCATCGATCGGCTTCGTCTCGCCCTTCGAACAAGCGGCGAGCAGCAAGCTCGAGCCGATGAGCACGCCCGCTGCAGCGCGCAGCGGCCGACTCATCCTTTGGAAGCTCCCGCCGTCAAGCCGTCGACGAGGAAACGTTGCGTATACATGTAGAGGACCGTAATCGGAATCGCAACGAGCACGCATCCCGCGGCGAACAGCGTGAATTCCGTACTGTTATACGAATCGATGATGCTCCACAAGCCTACGGCCAGCGTCCACTCGTCCCGAGACGTCAGAATCGCCCTTGCGAAAATAAAGTCCACCCACGCGCCGGTAAACGTCATCAGCGATATATAGGTGATGATCGGACGCGATAATGGCAGGATGATGCGGAAGAAAATCGACATATTGTTCGCTCCGTCGATTCTCGCCGCCTCCTCCAAGCTGCGCGGGATCGTGTCGAAGAAGCCTTTGGCCACGAACATCCCGAGCGCGGAACCCGCCGAATACACAAGAACGAGACCCCACTTGGAATCAAGCAAAGTGAGCTTCTGCAAGATCGAGAAGATCGCGATGATGCTCAGGAAGCCCGGGAACATGCCGAGAATCAGCACGACCATCATCATCGGCTTGCGCCCTTTGAAGCGGAACCGGGAGAAAGCGTACGCGGTAAGCAATTGAAGAATCGTGCCGATGACCGTGCTGACCGCCGCCACTTGCAGCGTATTCCAGAACCACTTGGCGTATTGAATATCCCGGGTTCCGCGCGTCCTGAACAAATCCATGTAATGATCAAGTGTCCATTGCTTAGGAATGAACGTATCGCTGAACAGAGAGTTGCCTACCCGGAAGGAGGACAGCACCGTCCAGAGCGCCGGGTATATCGATACGACGCCGATTAACGCCAGCAATACGTAACTAACGAGCAGCTTCGGCTTCATTGGATCATGTCCTCCTCTTGGTAGGATTTCGTTCTCCGGAACAGCAGGATCGCCGCCGTCGCGATGAACAGGAAGATCAGGATCGCGACAGCCGCCGCGATATTGTACTGCTTGAAGTCAATCGTCAACTTAAACAACCACGTGACGAGCAAATCCGTAGAACCCGCGTTGTTGTAGTTAACCGTTGCAGGGCCGCCGCCCGTGAGCAGGTAGATGACGTTGAAGTTGTTGATGTTGCCTACGAACTGCGAGATCAAGATCGGCGCCGTAGCGAAAAGAATATATGGCATCGTAATGTTGCGGAATTTCATCCACTGAGATGCCCCGTCGACGTCTGCCGCTTCGTAGAGGTCTCTCGGGATCGTCGTCAGAATGCCCATGACGAGAACCATCGTCACCGGGATACCGATCCACATGTTGACCACGATTACCGATATTTTCGCCCAGAGCGGATCGTTCAACCATGGCAGTCCGTCTAGCCCGAACGCCCGGAAGTACTGGTTGATCGGCCCGAACTGCTCGTTCAGCATGTTCCTCATGATCAGCAAGGATACGAATTGAGGGATCGCGTATGGAATGATGAACAGCGTACGCCAGAAGCCCTTGAACTTAACGCCCTGCTGGTTAATGAGCAGCGCCACGAGGATGCCGCCGAAGTAACAAGTTACGGTCGCCAGAATCGCCCATATGATCGTCCAGGTGAGGACGCCGACGAACGTGTCGCTCCACCCGGTCATGTTGAACAGATTGTTGAACGTCGAGAAGCCTACCCAATCGACCAGGTTTTTGGCCGGAATATGATTAGGCGACGAATAGTTGGTGAACGCGATGAGCGACGTGAACACGATCGGCATGACCGTGAAGAAAAGCACGCCTAGGAAAGGAATCGCAAGAAGAAGCCACGGGAACATACCGTTGTTCAACTTGGAAGGATCCTGTCCCTCCGCCCGTCTGCGTCCGACCGTCACCGCGTCGCGAATGTTCAATACGTAGAGGAAAACGATGACGAGCAGCACGAGCATCGCAAGCACGCCGTTAATCATCATGAAGATGGAATGGTCGCCCGGAACAAGTCTCGATATTTTACCGACTTTCTCTAGATGTACGCCTTTGTCTCCCAGCGTGATTAAACCTTTCAAATACGGCGGCAATACGGCGAAGGCTACGTACAATCCCGTGGCATACACGGCAGCGAAAAATACGGCTTTCGCGTACTGCCGGTTATACCATTGTCCGAGTCCCATGAAGAGCGCGGATAACCATCCCGCGATCGTCGGAGTTCTATTCAAACGCTGTCCTCTCCTTCCTGTAAACCATACACCCGCCGATAATCGGCGGGTGCGTGGTGAACTCGTTTATCTCTGGCTGTATCCGCGGATTATTGTGCCGCAGCATTGGCGTCTTTGATCTTCTTCGCCCAGTCGTCCATCGTCTTCTGAGCGTCGGCTTTGTCGTTCCACAGGGAAGCGAGAGCCGCTTCGTGCGTAGCCCAGAAGCCGTTCATTTCCGCAATCTTAGGCATCGGAGTGGAGTTGTTGAACTGGCTCAGGAACACGCTTGCGAACGGATCGTTGCTTACCGTCGCGCTTGCAGCTACGTTCTTGTTGGAAGGCAGGCTGCCGAACAGTTCGAAGTTGCGCGCTTGGGACGTTTCGCCGGATACGAGCTCGGCGAACATTTTCGCAGCGATTGGATATTTGGAGTAAGCGTTAACCAGGAAGCCTTTAACGCCGGAGAACGGCATCATCGGCTTGCCGTTAGGCAGCGTAGGGTATTCCATGACGCCAAGGTTCTTCACGCTGGCTTGGAATTCCTTCGTTTGCCATGGGCCGGATACGTTCATCGCGAGCTTGCCTTCGTTGAACAAGCTCGTCTTAATGTCGGCTTTGATGTCGCCGGCTTTGATCGGAAGAATCTGATCCTTCAGGCTGCTGAAGAACTTCGCAGCTTCAACGCCGCCTGCGTTGTTCAAGCCGATGTCGTTAGGGTCCGTGCCGCCTTGGCCGAATACGTACGCGCCATATCCGCCGAAGAAGCCCCAGCTCCAGTAGCCGTTGCCGACTTCCCACATGTACGCGTATTTTTGTTTGTTAACGTCGTTGAAGCCTTTAGCGAAGGAGATGACTTCATCCCAAGTCTTCGGAGGCGTAGGAACGATGTCTTTATTGTAGAATACGGCCGTCGTCTCGACGGACATCGGATAGCCGTAAAGCACGTTGTCGATCGTGAACGCCTCTACCGCTTTGTCGGAGTTGTTCGCTTTGGAACCCTCTTCATGCAGATCGTTCGGCAGCACGACGCCGGCTTGAACCGCCGCGCCAAGGCGGTCGTGAACCGCGAGGAATACGTCCGCGCCTACGCCGGCAGGGCCGTCGTTGATGATTTTCTCGATCGATTTATCCGGGCCTACGTCTTGGATTTCTACGTCGATGCCGTATTTGTCTTTGAAGGTTGCAGCCGCTTCTTCTACAAGCTGTTTCTCGCTTGCGGAGTACCATACGACGAGCTTTGCGCCTGTTTCCGGCGCGAGGTCTTCAGCCGCTTCATCGGTTCCGGCCGGAGCGCTCTCCGTAGCCGCCGGTGCGCTAGGGGAAGCGTTATTCCCATTGTTGTTGTTGTTGCTTCCGCATGCTGTCAGACCGACCGCAGTCGTCAACGCCAGGGACAGAAGTAGCAGTTGTTTTTTGCTCATAAACCGTGTGAACCCCTCTCTGATTTTCAATAGAATTTTGTACGCTTTCGTTTTCCTGCATGCCATTATGCAGCACGATTCTGCAGCGCTTTGTGCAAACGTTTGTTCAAGTTTGCACAACGTAGCAATAATCGTCATTCTTCTTACATGACAGGCATATTCACGAATTTGAAAGCGCTTATTAACACATTTCCTATGATACGCCAAATCAAGAATAAGTAAATCGTTTGCACAGATTATTTTTAGCCATTTTGGTTATATAACATCATGTATACTCGCGATATCTACTGTTCTCTAACAATCCCTCTTCTTGTTGATATGTGCAACACATGGCACAATGAAAACGGATACTTATGTGCAATCTGTGCAACGTAAGGTGCCCGTTTACACTTTCACGTGTTTTCGATACGATTAACCCATATTAGAATAAAGGACGAACCTACATGCCGGTTACCATCAAAGAAGTCGCGAAGAAGGCTGGCGTCTCTCCATCGACCGTCTCGAGAGTCATCGCGAATCATCCGCGGATCAGCGAAGAGACAAGCAGACGCGTGCGCGAAATCATGGAGGAGCTCGGCTACCATCCGAATATCATGGCCAAGAGCCTCGTGTCCAAGTCGACCCGCACGATCGGAGTCGTCCTGCCGCGTCCTGCGGAAGAGCTGCTGCTTAACTTCTTCTTCTACGAATTGATTCGTGGCGTCTTAGCCCAGCTTACCCGTTCCGGTTACGACTTGCTGATGGCGGGCGGAACGAACGAGCAGGAGGAGCTAGAAACCGTGACTCGGCTTGTCCGCAGCGGACGCGTGGACGGACTGCTGCTGCTGTATTCCCGCGCCTCCGACCCCGTCATTCATCTGCTGCGCCAGGAGAAGATGCCTTTCGTGCTGCTCGGCAGAAGCTTGGATTACGAAGACGTGCCGTCGGTCGATAACGACAACGTGCAAGCCGCCTACGACGCGACGATGCATCTAATCTCCCAAGGCCAGCGCCGCATCGGTTTCGTCAGCGGCCCGACGAAGCTCGCCATGACGCAAGATCGAATGGCCGGTTACACGAAGGCGCTAAGCGAAGCCGGCCTGCCCTTCAAGGAAGGCTGGGTCGTCGAAGGCGAGTTTCTGCTCGAAAGCGGCTATCGCGCGATGGCTTCCATCATGTCTCAGCCCGAGCCCCCTACCGCGCTCGTCATCATCGACGACGTCGTCGCGTTCGGCGTATTGAAGGGGCTTACGGAGCTTGGCTATCGCATCCCGCAGGATGTCGCCATCGTCAGCTTCAATAACATCGCGCTGACCGAGCTCACGATGCCGCCGATCACGAGCGTGGACGTGGGCACGTATCAGCTGGGCTATACCGCTTCCCAGATGGTGCTGCGGATGATTCAGCAGGTCGAGATTACGGCCAGGCAGATCATTCCTCACCGTCTCGTCGTCCGCGAATCGTCCTTGCGCTCGGCCTCGCTTACGTAGTAAGGATGTGACAAATCCGCCACTCTCATACACCTATACAAGAAGGAAGATCGACGACCGGAATTGCCGGGTCTTCGATCTTCCTTTTGTCACTCGCGGGCTGGACTTTCAACCGCCTGCAAATTGATTTATACTATCATCTAGATTGTTAAACGATGAATGCGTACTAATCTTATCGGATATGTTCCGCGGAGGAGAATAACATGAGCCAATACCATCCTTTGACCGAAGCCGAAGCGATCACCCTCGCGAAATCCATTCCCGGTCTATTCAGCGGGAACGGCGAGCTGACCTGCCGCGAAATCGGCGACGGCAACCTTAACCTCGTGTTCCACGTCACGCAGCCGTCGACCGGCACCGGCGTCATCGTGAAGCAGGCGCTGCCTTACGCCAAAGTCGTCGGCGAATCGTGGCCGCTCACGCTGGACCGCGCAAGAATCGAGAGCGAAGCGCTCAAGCTTGAAGGCCAATTCGCCCCAGGCCTCGTGCCTCAGGTGTACTATACCGACAACGACTTGGCCGTCACCGTTATGGAGGATCTGAGCAGCCACGTCATCATGCGCCGCGGTCTGATCGAAGGCGGCGTCTACCCGAAATTCGCCGACGACATCTCGGAATTCATGGCTCGCACGCTGTTCTTTACGTCCGATCTGGGCATGAATCAACAGCAGAAGAAGACGCTGGCAGCGTCCTTCGCGAATCCGGAGCTTTGCAAAATCACGGAGGATTTGATCCTCGACCATCCTTATACGAATGCCGATACGAACAGCTTCGACGACCACTTGAAGGATGAAGCCGCGTTGCTCTGGTCCGATACCGAGCTGCATCTGGAAGTCGCGAGGCTCCGGGAGAAATTCCTGACGCATGCGCAAGCATTGCTTCACGGCGACTTGCATACCGGCAGCATCTTCATTACGCCGGAATCGACGAAAGTGATCGACCCGGAATTCGCTTACTTCGGCCCTATGGGTTATGATATCGGAGCCGTACTCGCGAATTTGTTGCTTAACTTCGCGAGCCAAGAGCACTGGTCGGACAACGAATCCGCCAGACAGTCCCGCAGAGCTTATCTCATTCAGACCGTCCGGGACATCTGGACAGGATTCGATCGCAAATTCCGCGCGTTATGGAACGAGCACGGAGTCGACCGGATTGCCCGCACCCCCGGCTACCAAGACGATTACATGCAACGTCTGCTGCAGGACACGATCGGGTTTGCGGGCGCGAAAATGGTTCGTCGGATCGTCGGTCTTGCCCATGTCGCGGATATCGATAAAATTCCAGAGCCAACCGTGCGCGAGAAAGCGCAGAAGATCGCTCTCTCTATCGGTAAAGAGCTTATTAAACGCAATCGCAAGCTGACCTCGATCGAGCAACTGATCGACATCGCGGAATCCGCCGCAGCTCGCGGGTAATCGCGCGGAACCTTGAGAGGAGCAACATCGTGACAACACCGAATGCGCAACAATCCAATAAACCGGAAGCACTTAGATCGTTGATATGGGACGACAACGCCCTGCTGATGCTCGATCAACGCTTGCTGCCGGAGGAAACCGTCTACTTGCGGTTAACGACGCCGCAAGAGGTATGGGAAGGCATCCGCGAGCTTAAGGTCCGCGGCGCGCCAGCGATCGGCATCTCGGCTGCTTACGGCGTCGTGCTGGGCATCATCGATTTCGACGGCGATACGAAGCGGCTGGCTACCGAAGCCGTCAAGCAGGCAGAGTATCTAGCGACTTCGCGGCCGACGGCCGTCAACCTGTTCTGGGCACTCGACCGAATGAAGGCGAGAGCTAACTCGTTAGCCGCTGAAGGGGTGTCCGCGTCGGAAGCGATTCGCGTGCTGTTGGACGAAGCGAAGCAGATTCACGCGGAGGATGAGGAGACGAACCGGTTGATCGGGGAGCACGCCTTGACTCTGTTCAAGGACGGCATGGGGGTGCTTACGCACTGCAACGCAGGCGGACTCGCGACTTCGAAGTACGGAACCGCGCTCGCTCCGTTCTATCTGGCGCTCGAGCAAGGCATCCAGCTGAAGGTGTTCGCCGACGAGACTCGCCCGGTGCTTCAAGGCGCTCGTCTTACAGCCTTTGAGCTTCAGCAAGCTGGCGTCGACGTAACGCTCATCTGCGACAATATGGCCGGACACGTCATGTCCAAAGGGTGGGTTCACGCGGTCATCGTCGGTACGGACCGTGTCGCCGCTAACGGCGACGTCGCCAACAAAATCGGAACGTACGGCGTGGCCGTCATGGCCAAAGCGCATAATATCCCGTTCTATGTTGCTTGTCCACTATCGACGATCGACCTGTCGACGCCAACCGGCGCCGACATTCCGATTGAGGAGCGACATCCGGACGAGGTGTCGCACGGATTCGGCAAGCGCACGGCGCCGGAGGGCGTCGCCATCTACAACCCGGCCTTCGACATCACTCCTCATGAGCTGGTCACTGCCATCATTACGGAGAAAGGCATCGTGCGCGCGCCTTATACAGAAAGCCTAAAGAACCTTTTCGCGGAACTATAGCATTCGTTAAAAAGCGGATTCTGCCAAGAGGCGGACCGCTTCTTTCCCGCTCATGCCGACGTGAATGCCTATCGCCTCAGCAGACTCGGTAACGGATTCAAGCGGCGCTTCGAGCAGCTGCTCGAAGTTGCGGACGCCTACTGCGCGCCCTGCAATAATTTGCCGGTCTTTAAGTTTGTCGTTAAGGAGTCCGACATCCAGCGCGCCGCACATAATATATCCGCCGCCTGCCGCGATCGCGACGAGCGTCGTCTTAGGCAACAACACCTCGACGCCGATCGCCGTCCATTCGTCGATGCGAATCGGCACGACTCTAACCATGCCTACCACCTCCAGACCGCCAAGACGGTGCATTGTTACGTTGTATACCATATGCGGCAAACTTCGCGAAAATTAAGGCTTTTGCCCTATAAAGTACTACATTAGGCGGACAAAACGTGTTATATTAAATTTACCTAAAGAACTAAACGGTTTACCAAGTGGAGGACTTACGATGTCTCAGAAGAAACCCGATTCCGACGGCGCCTACCTGTTCCAAGTAGACGTCATGCTCCATGCTCCAAGCAACGGAGCAGCATTAGAACAGCTTCTTCGCGTACTCAACAGCGGCAATTTCGCAGATTATCGGATCGGTTCGGGTATTCAACTCGGCGTTGCGATCGATCAAGCGCTTGCTCAGACGACGCAGACCGTGCCTATCCCAATCAAAGAAACCGCCAAGTCCCCCGGCAAGGAACCCGTCACGCCCAAAGCACCTGCTAAAGAAGCCAGCAAGGCGAACCCGCTTGAAGTCCGGATTCGCCATTTCATACAGAGCAACCAGCTCATTCGGCTTAATGTCAACAAAGGCCGCGGCGTTAAGATGAGCATCCCGTGCCGCGTCGTGAACTACGATCCGAGCAATCAGATGCTGACCGTCTATCATGTCGACGAGAAGCAGGTGTATACCATTCGTCTGAACGAAATCGACGATTTCATCGAGTGAGAGTTAGAGTTAACTCGATAGAGACCTAGAACAGAAAAGGCGTGACCGGATTGTTCCTATCCTGGTCACGCCTTTTAGTTAATTCATGTTTAACGGCAGAGCCGAACGGTTCAGGTGCTCCTTCAGCAAGCTCGATATGCTCCCGCTGTCGAGCGGCGGGCTGCCGAAGTAGCCCTGCATCTCGTCGCACTGGTGACGGCGCAGGAAATGCACCTGCTCCTCCGTCTCGACCCCTTCCGCGATAACCTGCATCTGCAGGTTGTGCGCCATCGCGATAATCGCCGCGACGATCGCCGCGTCGTTCGGGTCTTGCTGAATGTCTCTCACGAACGTCCGATCGATCTTCAGCCTGGCGATCGGAAGCTTCTTCAAGTAATGGAACGAGCTGTACCCCGTGCCGAAGTCGTCGATGCTGATGTTGACGCCCAGCTCCTTCAGCTCTTTCAAGCTGAGGGAAGCCCGGTCGACGTCCATCGTCATGCTCTCCGTAATCTCGAGCTCGAGATACTTCGGATCGAGTCCCGTCTGCTCCAGCACCTCGGCGATCTTCTCCGTCAAATTCCGATGCACGAACTGCCTGAACGACAGGTTGACGGACACGGGGATGCTAGGCAAGCCCGCAAGCTGCCATTCCTTGTTCTGCCGGCACGCTTCCTCGATGACCCAGTCGCCGAGCGGGACGATCATACCGCTCTCTTCGGCCGCGGGGATGAAGTCGCTTGGCGGTACGAGACCGCGCTCCGGGTGCCTCCAGCGAATGAGCGCCTCCATCCCGACGATCTGGCCCGACGCTAGATCGTATTGGGGCTGATAGAACAGGCGGAACTCCCGATTGTTCAGCGCTTGGCGCATCTCATGCTGGATCGTCAGCTTCTGCATGGCGATCGGATCCATCTCCGAAGAGAAGAGCGCATAATGATTTTTGCCGTTCTCCTTGACCTTGTGCAACGCCGTATCCGCGCGTTTCATGAGCGTTCCCGCGTCCACGATGCCTTCTTCCCATACCGCTACGCCGATGCTGACCGTAATGTGCAGCGGAAGCCCGTTCAGCTCGAACGGTTCCTCGAGCACAGCCATCATCGCGTCCAGCCGATCCGTAACGTCTTGATCGTCCTTCACGAGATCCAGCAGCGCGACGAACTCGTCGCCTTCCATCCGGGCAATGTCCCCGTTCTCCGGCAAGCATCTCGTCAGCCGCTCCGCGATCTGCAGCAGCAGCATATCCCCGAATTCCCGCCCGAAAGAAGCGTTAACGAGCTTGAACCGGTCAACGTCCATGTAGCATACGGCGAGCTTCGTGCCGGAAGTCCCGGCGCTCTTCAGCTTCTCTTCCAACCGGCCCGTAAAATAACGGCGGTTCGGCAGCCCCGTCATATCGTCATAATACGCCATGTAGCGAATCCGCTCCAACGTGCGTATACGTTCGCTTATATCTTGGATGAATACTAACAACCCGATCGTCGTTCCGTCACGAATCAAAGGCGAGGATGAAATGATCAGGTCGACGGGATGGCCCCGCTTATGCACAACGCGAATTTCCTGCGATACGTTCTGTCCTCGGAGCGTCTTGACGAAAATCTGCAACGTATGATCGTACGAACGTTCGTCCACGAAGTTGGTTAACGGTTGTCCGATCATTTCGGACTTGTCGTAACCGATCAAATCCGTAGGATCTTGATTGATATCGAGAAATCGGCCCTGCTTATCGATGACCGCGAAAGCAACCGGACTGCTATTGTACAGGGAATTCAGCAGCTCGGAATGATAGGAAGGAACCGAAGCCTCTTGACGGCGGCGCCTACGAGCAAGCTGCCGTCCTATTACCACGGAGCCGGCGGCAGCTATCAATCCGGCGGCGATCCATGCAGGCCAAATGTCGTTCACAAGACGACGTCCTTCCTCCCCATTCGGGAAAAATAGCGAACTCTCTACAACTCTCATTATAAACGCTAGTCGAAAGATGTATAGAGAAATCCCACATTTTTCACTTTTGGGACCGCGCGGAGAGCGCTAAGCAAATCCATCCGGCGATGAAAGCGACTCCTCCGAGAGGCGTGATCGCCCCGAGAGCTTCCACTCCGCTTAGGGCGAGCGCATAGAGGCTTCCTGAGAATAACACCAATCCGGCTAGCAGCAGACGCGCCGACCATAGCGCCAGCTTCGGCCGCGGCAATCTCTCGATCAGCAGCGCGACGAGCAGAAGCCCTATGGCGTGGAACATATGATATTGCACGCCGGTTTGATAGACGTCCATCATATCCGACGACAGTTCGTCCTTAAGCGCATGGGCACCGAAAGCCCCGAGCGCGACGGACAGCATGGCGGCGAGCGCTCCGATTTTCACGTATCTGATCATTCGTATTCGTCAATCCCCTGTTCATGTTGGTATACAAGCTTCCCCCATCATACCTTGTCATGGGACAAATGTCGAAAGAGAAGCCGAACAGGGACTGGCGTCTATTTGACCGCGCCGGCTTGTGTTGCTCGACCGCTTCGTCGTAGACAATGATCGCTTCGGATCGTCCTCGGCGTTCTCATCGCTTACGCCGGGCCTGCTCTCCCTCACAATCCCATATGGTCACTTTTGTGTGAATTTTCGTACAACACTCTGAGGCTAGTTGGGGGCTGTGGAGTTTTGTGTGAAATTTCATACACGAGTTCTGCCAGGTGACAGATACATGGGCTCTTTATACGATTTTTCGCATACTCTCGGCGCGACGTGTCTGAATATTACTGGCTTTGTTCGATATTTCGTTCAGGTTAGGCTGTCGAGTCTGCAAGGTTAAAAAAGCCGCCGGAATCCCTAGATAGGAATGCTCGGCGGCTTGGCTGCTATTTCAACACGAATGACGTTCGGCTGTGGCCGTCTTTGGTCTTGCTGACTTCGAGAACGGCCGGGAACGCTTGCTTCAGCTCCTGAAAGTGGGAGATGACGCCGATCATACGTCCTGCCCGCTGTAGATTGATCAACGTCTGGATCGCTTTGCCCAGCGACTCCTCGTCGAGCGATCCGAAGCCTTCGTCGATGAACATCATCTCGATCGAGACGCCGCCCTGGTAAGCTTGGATGACGTCGGTCATCCCGAGCGCGAGGCAGAGCGACGCGTTGAACTTCTCGCCGCCGGACATCGACTTGACATCGCGGTTCTGTCCCGTGTACGCGTCGTACACGTCGAGGCCGAGGCCGCTCTGCTTGCCGCGCGACTCCAGCCTGTCGCTGCGCTGCAGCAGGAATTGGCCGCCCGACAGCTCTTGCAGGCGGGCGTTCGCCGCTTGCAGGATTTGCTCGAGAAACTCGATGAGAATATAGCGCTCGAAGGATACTTTCAGCGCGTTGTCGCCCTTCAGCATCTGATAGAGATCGGCGACGCTCTGATACTGCAGCTCCAGCTCCGCCAGCTGCTCGTGCGATTTGGCGATCGCCGCGAGCAGCCGCTGCGCTTCCTGCTTGAACTGCATCATGCCATGAAGCTCGGCGGTTACGTTATCAATGCTCGCTTTAAGCTCGGCAATCGCGGCATGCATCGCCTCGAGCTCGGGAGACGCTTGGCCGGCGAGCTCCCGCTCCAGCTCCTCGATCTGCTGCACGAGCGCCGTCAGCGCCGACTTGAACGTCTCGATCTGACGTTGTCTTGTCAAGCGCTCCTGCTCCGGCAGCTTGGCCGACGCAAAGGCCGAAACGTCGTCGCCGAACCCGCTCTTGGCGAGCGCATCCGCGAACCGGGCGGCGGCTTCCGCTTGCTGCTGCTTCGCCTCTTCGAGCTGGCTCGTAAGCTGCGCGACGTTCGTCCGCTCGACCGTTACTCGCGTCCGTGCCTGCTCCAACGCTTGTTGAGCGGCTTCCCATGCATCGGTCAGCTGCTTGAGTCGCGAAGAGGTGTCGTTCAAGCGCGCCGTCAGCAGCGCCGGCGTACGAATGTCCTCCGGTACGCGGCCGCGTTCGTTGTCGAGCAGCGTCTGCTTCGTCGTTCGATCGAGCGTGATACGGCTAAGCCGCTCCACTAGCTGCTCGCGATCGGCCTGCAGCTTCTCTAGCTGCTGTTCCTCCAGCTCAAGGCTTTCCTTGAGAGAGACCGCTTCCGCCTTTAGCACCTCTAGCTTATTCTTGTCGGCCCGATGACTAGCGCCGTCTTCCTTCGCTTGTGCGAGCTGCTCCGGCCACGAACGATCCTCGGACAACCCGAGCTCTTCCAGGAGCGCAAGCTTACCGTCCCGCAACTCGACGGTGGCCGACGCCTGAGCGACCGCCTCGTTCAACACTTGCTCCGCGGCGCGAAGCTGCTCCTTCAGCTCCTGAATTTGCTCCCGTGTCGGAATTTGCTCGACTACGGTTGCTTTGCTAGGATGCTCTAGACTGCCGCATACCGGACAAGCCGCTCCATCGTGAAGGTGCATAGCCAGCAGGCCGGCTTGTCCTTCTAACCACAACGCTTCCTGCTCGTCATGAAGCTTCCTCATCCGTTCTGCTGATAACGTCAACGTTTGCCGGCTCTGTGATTGTTCGAGGAGACGAGTATCGAGCGTCACCATCTCGCTTAGCCACTTGTACCGATCGATCGTTAACTGAAGTCTCTTTTCCGCTTCAGGCAGACGCTCGACCTCCGCCTCCATCGCCTTCAGCCGCTCTTGCTTCGCCCGCCGAGATTCGCGCAGCTCGGCCAGCTGCTTCTCGCCGGCATCGCGTTCGGCGGTCAGCTTCCGCTCCTCTTGCAGCAGCTGCGCCAGCTCCAACTCGCGCTGCTCTAGCGTCCGCACAATATCGGCGTACTCGCCGAGCTTCTGCAGCGCGAGCTGCGCTTCGGTCCGCTCCGCCTCGCGCGCTTGTTCGGAGCGATGCCGCTCGTCCGCCGATGCGAGCGCCCGCTCCGCTTCGGCGACCTCCGCGAGCGTCCGCTCCAGCTGTGCGGCCTTCGCCTCCGCTTGCCGCTTAGCTGCCGCAGCCTGCACCTCGTACGGCTCGAGCTTCGCGGCTTGCTCGGCAAGCAGCACGCTGCGCGCCAGCGCATCGATCTCATCTTGCCGCGCGGCCATCTGCTCCCGCTGAGCTTGCTTGTCCTTCAGCTGCGCGAATCGGCCGGCTAGCGCAAGCCCATCGCGCAGCATCGTCTCCGCAGAGGCAAGCTTCGCCCCTAGCTCGTCGCGGCGCGCCGACACCGCCGCAGCCTGCTCGCCGTAATAATCGGCTTCCTGCGCCAGCCCTTCCATTACCTGCGCCGAGCTGCGGTATGTCTGCGACAGGGCAACGTTTAACGCGCTGTCTTCCCGCTTCGGCAAAGTCTCCTCCGCCTGCTTCACGTAGACGTCCTGCGTCGCCTTCTCTTGCTTCAGCGTATCCTGCAGCTCGCGGTGCTTGCGCTGGAACTTCTCCTCCAGCTTCTCGTACAGCCCCGTCCGGAAGATGCGCCGCAGGATCTCTTCCTTGTTGTCCGTATCGGACGTAAGCAGCTTGCGGAATTCGCCTTGCGGCAGCATGACGATCTGGCTGAACTGCTCTCTCGTCAAACCGATGATCGTCTCCAGCTTCGCGTTCACGTCCGAGACGATGAACCGATCGACGCATGGCACGTCTTCTCCCGACGTCGTCTCGTACAGCTCGGCTTTGCCGCCGGTTTCGTTCTTATTGCCTGCTCGGCGGTGCGGCATCTGCCTAATAACGCGATACGAACGCCCGCCTACGCCGAACTCATAATCGACCGCCGTATGTACGTCGTCCTCCGCAAAATGGCTCCGAAGCATCCGAGTCTCCGCGCGGTCTTCTCCGCTGGCGCTTCCGTACAGCGCGAAGCAGATCGCATCGAAGATCGTCGTCTTACCTGCGCCGGTATTGCCGGAGATGACGAACAGCCGCCGATCCTCGAGCAATCGGAAATCGACCGTCTCGGTGTCGCGATACGGACCGAACGCGGTCATGCATAATCGAATCGGCCTCATACCGCTCCACCTTCCTCTCTCAACACTTCCGCATACGTCTCGGCGAACAACCGCTTTTTATCCTCGCTGAGCGGCTGCCCTTTGACTTCCTCATAGAATGCCGAGAACAGCGACACCGGGTCGGCCTCGCGGCGCGAGCCTGGCGAGGATACGTCCGCTGCTTCGCCTGCTCCCTCAACTACAGTCGCCGGCTTCACTTCCACGTGCATCGCGTTCGGATATACGGCGCGCACCTTCTCCATTGGGAACAGCACCGGGTGATCGCTCAGCAGCGTCACGAACGCGTAATCCTCGGATACGACGCCGGGAGCGGCTACGATCTCCTCGACAGGAGCGACGATTCTGCGCATGTCGCGAAGCGGCGCGAACGACCGTTGCTCCACTGCAACCGTACCGTCTCCCGCCAACTCGACTATGTAATATCCTTTCCGGTGATGTTCCTCGGAGATCGAATACTTGAGCGGCGAGCCCGAGTAACGCACCCGCTCGTCACCGACGTGGTGCGCCTGGTGCAGATGGCCGAGCGCCGTATAGTGGAACGACTTGTAATACTCCGCATGCACGTGTTCCGCGCCGCCGACCGCAAGCGGCCGCTCCGATTGGCTCGTATTGTCCTGCGGCGCCGCGCCCGGCGTCACGAACGCGTGCCCGACGAACACGTGCCGCGCGGCAGCGTCCATCCGCGCTTCGATCCGCTCTACGATCGCTTTCATCGCGTCGTCGTGCGTACGGATCGTCTCGTCCCCGTATGTATACCGAACCTGCGCCGGGTCCGCGTACGGCACAAGGTGAAAATGCACCTCGCCGTCTCCGTCCCTCAGCACGACCGGCTTCGTCTCGCTAGGCAGCTGCCCGACGAGATGGAGCCCCCGCGCCTCCATAATGCGCGTGCCGAACCCGAGCCGATCGGGACTGTCGTGGTTGCCCGATATCGCGAGCACCGGTACGCCAATGCGCAGCACCAGCTCGGCGAGCAGCTCGTCCAGCAGCTCGACCGCCTCGGTTGGCGGCACCGCCCGATCGTACAGATCGCCCGCGATGACGACCGCGTCCGGGCGCTCCCGCTCAACCGTCTCTACCAATTGCTGCAGCACGACTCTTTGATCCTCCGTCATATAGACGCCTTGAACCAGCTTGCCTAGATGCCAATCCGCCGTATGTATGAACCTCATGAAGGCGTAACCCCCCGAATATTTTACATAATCGATCAACTCTCTTAACTATTCTAATCGATAATCGGGGCATCTGTCAGTTGCGCGCGGGCTATGTTTTGTTTCCATGTGCTTGTACCCGGGGCATATCGCACACATTGTTTGCGGGAAGTTGAATATATTGAATACGAACAACGATTTCACTACTCGCGAGAGGGGGTTGCCCATGAACCATTCCTCATTCATTCTGTCCCGTGAAGACTGGTCGCTCCACCGCAAGGGCTACCAGGATCAAGCGCGTCACCAGCAGAAGGTAAGAGAGGCGATTAAGCAGAACTTGCCCGACCTGATCAGCGAAGAGAACATCGTGCTGTCGGATGGGCGCCAGATCATAAAGATCCCGATTCGCAGTTTGGACGAATATCGATTCGTATTCAATATGAACAAGAAGAAGCACGTCGGCCAAGGCCAAGGCGACAGCAAGGTCGGAGACGTGCTGGGGGTCGATCCGACGCCGCAAGGCGGCAAAGGAGAGCAAGCCGGTTCCGATCCGGGCGAAGACGTCGTGGAAGCGGAAATTTCGATGGCCGAGCTGGAGTCGATGCTGTTCGAGGAACTGGAGCTGCCTTACTTGCAGCGCAAGGAACGCGAGCAGATCGAGTCGAAGGAGGTCCGATTCACCGACGTACGGCGCAAAGGCATCATGTCCAACATCGACAAGAAGCGGACGATTCTCGAGAATCTGCGCCGCAATTCGCGCGAGGGCCATCCGGAGATCCACGGCATCTCGCCGGACGATCTGCGCTTCAAGACTTGGGAAGAAATCGTGAAGCCGCATAACAATGCGGTTATTCTGGCCATGATGGATACTTCGGGGTCGATGGGCAGCTTCGAAAAATATTGCGCGAGGTCGTTCTTCTTCTGGATGAGCCGGTTTCTGCGCAAGCAGTACGAGAAGGTCGAGATCGTATTCATCGCGCACCATACCGAGGCGAAGGAAGTAACCGAGGAGGAGTTCTTCACGCGCGGCGAGAGCGGTGGCACGATCTGCTCGTCCGCTTACGTGAAGGCGCTTGAGATCATCGACAGCCGTTATCCTCCGTCGCAGTACAACATCTATCCGTTCCACTTCTCCGACGGCGACAACCTGACGAGCGACAACGAACGGTGCGTCCGCCTCATTCAGGAGATGCTGAAGAAATCGAATATTTTCGGGTACGGGGAAGTGAATCAATACAACCGGTCGAGCACGCTCATGTCTGCCTACAAGCATCTGGAGCACCAGCAGTTCCTGTATTACGTGATCAAGGAAAAGGCCGAGATTTACTCCGCTCTGAAGACGTTCTTCAAGAAGCGCGAAGCGGCGGTATAAATGCGAGAAAAGCGATCGTCTCTTGGGAGAGGCGGTCGCTTCATGATTAAGGGGGAAATCTACATGACTTTGGTCAGAATAGCGCGCAGCGTGACCGTCGGCTTGATTCTCGCGATCCTCGTCATCGGCCTGCTTCCGTTCCTGCTCGTCTATTTCCTGACGGACGTGAGCGTCTTGAGCGAGATGGTGGACTCGACGCCGATCTATACGCTCGTGAACAAGTTTATTGGCGGGGGGAAGTAGAGAAAATTCAGCTCCTGCCGCTATAGAATTCAAGATAGTTATCCGTCTGGCTTGTCCAATATCGACGGTCATGACTCCCCTTGGCCATGTGGATTTGAACGTCGGCACGTTTATCCTTCAGAATGTCGTACAGCTCATTCGTGGTGTCGATCACATGGTCCATGTCGACGCTTGCATGATCGAGATAAATCGAGAGCGCAGAGATGTCGTTGGCTTTCGCCAGCATGATCGACGATAAAAATCCTCATATTATCACGCATTTCCTTACCTCTCTCTCCACCATTCTTTTTCTAACGCATCCAGTTATAACCTATTATAGATCAATCTTTGGTGTAAGTGGTATCAAGTGGGTTTAGGGCGTCAATAGCATAATCCATCGTTTTTTTAGCCATATCCGTTCTCCTTATGAAAAAATAAATTAGCTAAAATGATAGTATGGAGCATTCTCTCATATCTTCCACCTAAGGAGATCGGATCGACGATGAACAATTCCGTATACAAGCTCTCGATTACAGACACCGTTACTCCTGAGATCCGTGCCGGCAAGCTTGGCGAATTCGGCGGAAGCAACCCATCAGGAGAAGCTTACGGCTTCACGAGCTTCTATATGACGCGTAATGGTCAGCCGTTCATTCCAGTCGTTGGGGAATTTCACTTCGCTAGATTCTCCTACCTTCATTGGGAGGAAGAGCTTCTCAAGATGAAAGCCGGCGGCGTACAGATCGTGGCTTCCTATGTGTTCTGGAATTTCCACGAGGAAGAGGAAGGTATATTCGAGTGGGGAGGCAATCGGAACCTGCGGCACTTCATCGACTTATGTGCCAAACTGAATTTTCCGCTGATTCTACGGATCGGACCTTTCTGTCATGGGGAGGTCCGCAACGGCGGGATCCCGGATTGGGTTCTCTCCAAACCGATTGAAATCCGTTCTAACGATCCCGGGTATTTGGCTCTAGCCACCAAGCTGTACCGGGAAATTGCCAAGCAAATGAAGGGTTCGCTCTTCCAAGAGGGTGGTCCTGTCATCGCCGTTCAGCTGGAGAACGAATTCATGCACTGCGGGGCGCCGAACGATGCTTGGGGTTATAAGACCGGCAAGTTTATCTCTTCCGGCACGGGCGGCAACGATCATTTAATGGAATTGCAACGAATTGCCGTAGAAGCCGGCATTACTCCGTTGTTCTTTACGGCTACGGCCTGGGGAGGCGCCGCGGTACCGGAGCAAGGCACGCTTCCTATGCTGGCAGGTTATGCCTATACCCCGTGGATTCCGAATCAACCGCCAAGCCGAGAGTTCGTGTATCGCGATCTTCACCATACTCCTGCAGAACCTGTTAACTACGATACGCGGGAATACCCTGTCGCTTATTGCGAAATGGCGGGAGGCATGCAAGCCAGCTATAACGCAAGGCCCTATGTCCCGGCGGATAGCGTGGAAGCGATGACGTTGGTGAAGCTCGCCAGCGGCAGCAATCTTCTAGGTTACTATATGTACCATGGCGGTTCCAACCCCGTCGGCAAGAGAACATATATGAACGAACAATTCCTACCGAAAATATCGTATGACTACCAAGCGCCGTTAGGAGAGTTCGGCCGAGTCGGAGAATCGTATGACCGTATCCGCTCCCTCTCGATGTTCCTCGAAGCTTTCGGCGGCGTGCTCGCTCCAATGACGACTACGATTCCGGAAGGTCAGAGCGATATCCCCTCTGAGGATACAACAACGTTACGCTGGTGCATTCGGCAGAAGGACGGCTCGGGCTTCGTATTCGTCAACAACTTCCAAGATCATGTCGAGATGCCTGACCGCCGTTTCCGCATCGAGCTGGAGACTTCCCAAGGGAATGTTGCTTTCCCGAATGCGGGTGAGATTACGATCAAAGGCGGAATCGGGGCGGTACTGCCCTTCAATCTCGATCTCGGCGGTCTGCATCTCGTAAGTGCGACGGCTCAACTGCTAACTAAACTGGAATCGGAAAAAGAACTAACCGTTATTTTCTACGCACATGAAGGAATGGATCCGGAGCTTGTCTTGCGCAAATCCTCTGTCTCGTCTGTCGTTACAAGTGACGGCAACTTGGAGGACAGCGGTTCGAATTGGATTGTGCGTCCATTCGCTGGCAAAAATCACGAAGTCCGGGCGACAACACTGGACGGACGGCTCGTCCGTATGCTGGTGCTGACCCGTGAAGAAGCCCTTCGATCGTACAAATTTACGCTCTGGGGGCGAGAGACGTTCATCATTAGCGACAGCCGATTGTTCGTCCATAACAACCGATTGGTGTGCACATCGTCTAGCAACGTCGTGACGGTATCGATCCTGGATGCCGCGACATCGGTGCTGTGTGCGGACCAAGGAACTCTTGTAAAGGATCAAGATGGCTCCTTCTGGACGTTCACAGTCACTCTTCCGTCTTACGAGCCGAAACTGGCTGTCACCTGTCCTTCAGATCGATCTGCTCTACTGAATATTGATAGCGCTTGGCCTTCGCAAGTCGACGATCTCTGGCTCCATATCGATTATGAAGGCGACGTTGCGCAAGCTTATCTGGGGAATCGCCTGTTGACGGACCATATCCATTATGGAGAGCCTTGGCATATCGGGTTAAAACAGTTCCGGAACGATCTCGATCAAGGCCATGTTCACTTAGCCATCACTCCGGTCCGCAGAGGAAAGGTCACGACGTTCATCAATCAAGCCCAGGTCGAACGTTTCGAGGGAGTCGAGATTACGGAGTTCCGCTCGATTCGCGCAGTACCCCAATATCAGGTTTGTTTGTTGCAGGATCGTACATAAGCATAGGAAAGCCGCGGTACAACAGATGCATCCGCGGCTTCTCCTTTTAAAGGCTCATTGTCAATGATAAGCTGGCACTTCAATACCGCATGGACCTCCGTCGGGATTAGCCTCAAGCTCCAATGCGGTTCCGTCCGCACGGTAGAGAGGATTGTACCAGTGCCCGATTCGGGTCGCGCTGGCGTTCGCATAATGACAGATGAAAGCCCGGCGGAATCTATCTTTGGATTTATTGCGATATGAACCGTGAATCAGATTGCCGTTGAAGAACAAAACGTCACCGGGTTCCATCAGAGCCGCGATCGGTTTCTCTTCCTTAGGAGGCTTCACATAGTGGGTCGTAAAGGATTCAGCAGCATCCGAGGTTTCCGGGCAGACGATGTCGTACGTATTCGTCTTCGGCACTAACAGCATGCAGCCGTTCTCTTCATCGCAACGGTCGATGGCTGTCCATGCCGCGATGCAGTTCCCCGGTTCTACTTTCAGATAGAAGTTATCCTGGTGCAGAGCCTGCCCGCGCGAGCCGGGCGGTTTGTAATAGAACATGCTCTGTGCAGCGAGCGCCTCCTCGCCGTACAAGTCGCTGAGAATCGCGAGTACGCCGGGATGCAGCATATAGCGCTTGGCCGCCGGGTTGAAGCGGTGCGGATGCATCACGCGCGGGTACCGCTTGAGAGGATCCTCCGTTTCCCCCTGCATGTCTGGCTCAAAAAAGCCGGGTACCGTCGTTTGGGCGATCGTATCGAAAGTTTCCCGTATCTCCTCTACCTCTTCCTCTCGAAAAACCCTTTTCACGATTAAATATCCCTCAGTCTCAAACTGCGTCCATTGTTGTTCCGACAAAACCTGCAGCTGTGGCACAAGACTCACTCCTTACGGAAGCTTCTTACGAGCTACTTTAATCATACGGCTTCCATAAGCTTGAGTGAAGTTTCATTCATGCTCGAAACTGGTTGGATTCTGCTATACTAATGGACAAAAGACGTTAATTCTCTAAGTCTACTCAACGAGAGATTGGATGAATTCAATCGGAGGCTGAAGCATGGAGAACCTTGCTTACCGCGGGATAATAACAGGGCATTTCAATGAAGACGACAGCTATGGGATTAAACGTCCTGACGGGATAGACACATGGTTGATCACCTACACGCTTGATGGCGAAGGTTATTTTCGAACGCCTTCCAGAGTCAAAAGCTGCGGCCCAGGGGAAGTTGCGCTGCTGCGTAAAGGAGTTCCCCATGCTTACGGAACGCAGTCGGGGAAGATCTGGCACTTTATGTGGGCGCACTTCGACAGCTTGCCGGAAACGGGTCTGCTACCGAATGAGGAGGTCATTATATGCCCTTTGCCATCGGGAGTGCAACGGCGCATATTTCGCGCTTTCCGTACCTTAATTCGGGATTCACACGAGAGAGGCGGCTATTGGCAGGAGCTGTGCGAGAATCAAATCAGCAGCATTCTGCTGCTTACCGCCGAGCAGCTGACCGAACAGCTGGATCCGAGAGTCAGCCAGATCAAGCGGATACTGAGCGCACGAATGAAAGAGCCTCTTACCATTCATGAACTGGCCGCTGCCGTCGGGTTATCTCCGTCCCGGCTATCCCATCTTTTTAAAGACGAAACAGGAGAGTCTGTGCTCGATGCATTGAATAGGATGCGGCTCGAGCAAGCTTCGCTATTAATGCTTCACGCGGGCCGGAAGGCAACCGAAGCGGCGTATGACGTCGGTTTTCAGAGCTACAATCATTTTGCGAATCTGTTCCGCAAGCGGTATGGCAAATCTCCTAATGCCTATCGGAAGGGAAATAACAAATAAACGCGTGGATCCGAACTTATTTCATTGGCCTCCTCATCAATTTTACGCCCGCGACAGCGGTCGACACCCTCCGCAACCCGAAATGGCTAAAATATAGGCGGATAGCGAATATATGGAGCGATAAGGAGAGGGAGAGTGTTATGCAAATCAAGAAAAAGAGCGACATCTCGTTGATTTTGGACAACTTCGAGAAGATTGCAAGCTGGGATTCTGTGGGCGGCAAATTCTACATCGTATTCGAGGATCGGAGCCGCGGCGGCCAATGGACGCTGATGAAGTATGCGGACGACGGTCGCTACAGCATTCACGGGCTTGGGGCGGATTATCACGACGACGAGGAACAGTTCTTCGAGGATTCTACGGGTGTCGTCGCCTTTTTGTGGGACAACCGTGCCGTTTATAATGCAGCCGTGAGGAAAATGACGCAAGAGGCAGCAGCTAGCGCGGAATAGGTGGACGGAAGGTGGGCTTTCGGGCGGAATAACAACCATTTGTTGTTAATTCGCCTGAAAGTCGCGTATTTGCAAAAATAACAACAATGTGCAGTTATTTAGCGTGATAATCAGCCGAACGGCACGAGCACGCGCGAATAACTGTTGCTTTGTTGTTATTTTTATTTAGGTGAGCTCATCACTCCCGATTAACTGCATATGGTTGCTATTTTCCGCCCCTTATAACGATATCCCCTTCGCTCAGGAGAGCGACACCCACAACAGTAACTCGCTTTCACAGCGCTATTTAGCTCCATCGAAGCGATCTCGGTCCTGTAACTCGCTCTCACCGCGCTATTTCACTCCATCCGAGCAAACACGGTCCCATAACTCGCCCACACCGCGCTATTTCGCACCATCCGAGCAAACACGGTCCTGTAACTCGCTCTCACCGCGCTATTTCGCACCATCCGAGCAAACATGGTCCTGTAACTCGCCCACACCGCGCTATTTCGCACCATCCGAGCAAACACGGTCCTGTAACTCGCCCACATCGCGCTATTTCGCACCATCCGAGCAAACACGGTCCTGTAACTCGCCCTCACCGCGCTACAACTATACGTATTCCTGAGCGACAGGGATGTCGTTGTAATGTCGCTAATCCCCACCTCCCTGAGCGACGGGGATATCGTTGTAATGTCGCTGATCCCCACCTCCCTGAGCGACGGGGATATCGTTGTAATGTCGCTGATCCTCACCTCCCTGAGCGACGGGGATAACGTTATAAGGCAGCAAAAAAGCCCGCCCATCCGTAGGCGAGCTTCTAAAACCATCGCGATTTACGATGACGCTCCGATCGGGAGGGCCGAGGATCTTCAGACTCCTCAGGAGACGGAGGTTCAGGCAATGTCAGCTTCACCGGCTGAGGCTCTTCGTGAATCCGCTCGAGCTGCTCGATCCGGTCCTTAAGCTCCTTCACTTCCCGCTGCAAATCATGAACGGTCTGCTCCCAATAATGGAACGATTGCTCGATCAACCGTCGGCCTGTGTCTTCCGTAACGTCAAGGTCCGAATTAGCGGAACCGGCGCTCACTTCATCGGCGGCGACTGCCAGTCCGGCTAAGAGTCCTTCGGTCTCCTCCTGCGAAAGGAGTTCCTTCATCGACTGAGATACGTGCAAGTTTCCAGCCCCCCCGTGCGTTTGACCGATACGTTTAGTAGAGTCAGTGTACCATATCTATAAAACTTCAGGGAAGAGGAACCTATAAAAATAGTATATTAGTCCGTTGACGAATCCTGAATATACGACAAAACCCCCAAAGATTAGGGGGTTTTCAACACTTCCATCGTAGCGAGCTTATGGCCACTATAATCGAACAGAGTCAGGTTGGACCAATTGTTCGGATGTCCGACCGACCACTCCTCCTTGCACGGGATCCATGCCGGCTCCCACCAATGAAAGCCTGCCCCCAGCCCGTCCGGCACGCCTCGTACGATCTCGATCAGATCGCGCAAGTAAGCCGCTTGCCCTTCCACTGTCGCCGGATACCCTACGTGCAGCTGGTCTTCCCGCTCCACGATGAACGGGCGGCCTTCCACCGGCTCGAGCGTCCACGGATAAGCGATCTCCACGACGTATATCGGTTTCCCGTACGTGCGAGCTATATTCTCTAGGTTCACCTTCAAATCTTCCAACGTCCCATGCCACCATGGATAAAAGGACTGACCCACTACGTCGAAATCGACCTCAAGCTGCACAAACCGATCGAGAAACTTGCGCGTCGTCTCCCAATCCCCGCCTCTATCGATATGGATCATCACTTGAGAGGCAGGAGCATACTTCCGTACGGCGGACACGCCCGACCGCACGAGCGAAGCGAACGCCTCCCACTGCGCATCCGTATCGTACTCCCCGTCCACGCGGCCGTCGCCCCAGAGCATGCCCGGCGTAATCTCGTTGCCGACCTGCACCATATCGGGCAATACGCCTGCCGATCCGAGCACGGACAGCACTTGGGAGGTATATTCATAGACCGCCTCGCGAAGCTCTTCCAAGCTCAAGTGCTCCCACGCCTTCGGCTTCCATTGGTTCGCGGGGTCTGCCCATCGATCCGAGTAATGGAAGTCGAGCAGGAAGTGCAGCCCCTTCTCATTGATCCGGCGAGCCATATGCAGCGTGCGATCCAGGTTGCAGAAGCCGCCTGCCGGATCGTTCCAGATGCGCAGCCGAATCGAGTTAACGCCGTTGTCCCGCATCACATCTAGAATGTCCCGGCTCACGCCGTCGTCATAGTATTGTCCTCCCGCCTGTTCGACCTCGTCGACGAACGATAGATCCATTCCTCGCAACATACCGTATGCCATCTCCTCACCTTTACTCCTTCACCGATCCGATGACGAGCCCTTTCACGAAAAACTTCTGCAGGAACGGATACACGATCAGAATCGGCAAAGCCCCGATGAAAATTTGCGCGGAATTGAGCGTCTTCTGAGACAGCAGGTCGAACTCCGCTTGGCTGAAGCTAAGCGAGCTGAAGTCGCGCGTGATAATGACCGTCTGCAAATACGTCGCAAGCGGATAGTCTTCCTTATGGCTAATGTAGATCAAGCCGTCGAACCAAGAGTTCCAATGCCATACCATCGCGAACAAGCCAAGCGTTGCCAGCGCCGGCAGCGACAACGGCAGGAATATCCGGAACAGGATGCCGAATTGGCTCGCTCCGTCGATCATCGCAGCCTCTTCGAGCTCCTTCGGAATGCCGCGGAAGAAGTTCATGAGCAGGATCGTCAGCCATACGTTGACCGCGCCAGGCAGCACGAGCACCCAGAAGCTGTCCATCAGATGCAGCTTCTGAATGACGATATAGAACGGTACGAGACCGCCGTTGAAAATCATCGTGAAGACGAACACCCAAGCGTAGACGGAACGTCCTTTGAACTGTTCCTTTTCCTTCGACAGTGCATAAGCAGCCAGGCTGGCCACGAACAAGATGACGAACGTGCCGATAATCGTCCGCTTCGCCGCGATCCACAACGAGCCGAGGAAGATCGGATTGTTAATCGTCTTCTTATACGCTTCGACCGTGAAATTGACCGGCCAAAGCCCGACGATATTCGCGTCCGCCGCCGATTTGGCGCTGAACGATACCGCGAATACGTGGATAAGCGGGATGATGCACGCAAGCGCGAGAATGAGCAGGAAAGTCGTGTTGAATACGCTAAAAATGCGATAAGGCGTCGTTTTATGATACATGGCTCATCCTCCTCTCTAGAACACCCGGTAGTTCGCCCACCGGTAAGCGAGGCGATACGAGATGACGATCAGTATCATGCTGATGACGGACTTGAACAACCCGACTGCCGTCGCGAAGCCGAAATCCCCTTCTATAATAGCCGTCCGGTAGACGAAGGTGTCGATGATGTCGCCTTTGTCCATGACGAGCGAGTTGTACAGGTTAAAGATTTGGTCGAAGCCCGCGTTCAAGATGTTGCCGAGCGACAGCGTTCCGACGACGACCGCGATCGGCATAAGAGACGGAATCGTAATGTACCGCGTCTGCTTCCAACGGCTTGCGCCGTCCACTTCGGCCGCCTCGTACAGCGCGGGGTTGATGCCTGCGAGCGCAGCGAGGAATACGATCGTGCTGTAGCCGAACTCCTTCCACACTTCCGATACGACGACCGTGAAGCGGAACCAGTTGCCGTCGCCTAGGAAGAAAACCGGACCGAGACCGATATACCCGAGCATCCGGTTGACGAAGCCTCCGTCCGTGGACAGGAAATTAACGAGAATGCCTCCGAGAATGACCCATGATAGAAAATGCGGCAAATATACGAGCGTCTGAATCGACCGGTTCAGGAACCGTTTGCGGACCTCATTAAGCAAGATAGCGAACGTGAACGGTACGACGAGGTTAAAGATGATCTTGAGCACGGCGATAATGAACGTGTTCCAGATCACTTGAATGCTGTCTTCCCGCTCGAATAGAGCCCGGAAGTGGTCGAGACCGATCCAAGGGGATTTCGAGAAGCCGAGCCACGGTTTATAGTCCATGAAAGCCATCGTGATGCCGGCCATCGGAACGTAATTGAATACGATGAGAAACAGTAAGGCTGGCAACACCATGAGGTGGAAGGGCCAGTTGCGTCGCAGCGTTCTCATATCATCCTACCTCCAGTTGCTTAATAGAAGACGAGGCAGCCGACCTGCCGGCTGCCCCCTCCTTCCGCTGCGCGGATTATTTCGTCGAAGCGTACCACTCGTTAACTTCCTTCGTCATCGCATCGCCGCCGCCCGATTTCCAGTCGGCTACGAACTTGTCGAATTCGTCCAAACCTTTTTTGCCGTAGATGATTTCGTTGAACGTCTGCAATTCGATTTTCTTCAGATAGTCTAGCTTCGATTGCATCGTCGGCGTTGCCGGGCCGGTGAACATGTTCGTCAAGGAGATGTTCGGCTGGGCCAGCAGCACTTTCGCCGCGGCCGGCGTCTCCGGTCCGTAGTTGTTCTTCACTTCTTTCTCGAGACGGGTAGTCGGTTCTTTGCCATCGGCCAGATTCAAGAGCGCTTTCATCTGAGCGTCAGGAATACGAGCGCCGTCTTTGACGAGCCAGTAGCGGTTGATGTTGACTTCGCCGCCAGGAATTTTGTCGAGGTAGACCGGGTTGCCGCTCGCGTCGAGATCGTAGTCGTAGCCTTTGAATACGCCTAGATCCCAATCGCTGCCTACGGCAGGGTCAGCCAAGTGATCGAACAAGTAGTTCTGGTAAGTGAACACCGCTTCAGGGTTTTTCATTTTCTTGTTGATGAGCGTTACGCCGGACGTGAAGCGCGTGCCGTGACGGCCTGCCTTGCCTTCCGGACCGGTAGGAATCGCGATCGGCTTCCATACCGCGGACGGTACGTTCTTAGCCGTGTCGAGGAGCGGCCAACCGCTCATCCAGTACGGACCGGGAATAATGCCCGCCGTGCCCGCCACAGCAGGCTCAGCCGTCTTGTTCTCGTCCCATAATGCCGCTTCAGCCGGAATGTAGCCTTTATCGCGCCATTGCTTCAGCGTATCGAGACCTTGCTTAATCGCTGGATTAATCGAGCCCCATTCGAGATTGCCGTCCGCACCGACGTTCCATTGTCCCGGAATCGTACCGAAAGCGCCGAAGATCCAAGACGGGTCGCCCATCCAAGTGTTCATCGTCGTCTTGAAGCCGATGGAGAGCGGTACGACTTTGTCCGGCGACAGTCCGTCCGGATTGTTGTTCTTGAAGGCGTCCATGACGGTCTCCAGCTCCGCAAGCGTCGTTGGCGCTTTCAACTGAAGCTTATCGAGCCAGTCTTGGCGGACCCAGAGCAAGTAATCGTGGTTGTAGGCGTAGTCGAGTACCGGAATACCGATTCTCTTGCCGTCGCGAATGTACGGATTCCATACGCCGGGATCGAGCTCCATCGCTTTCTTCCACGTGTCGTTCGCGTATTGGTCGAACAGCTCGCCGGCGTCGGCGAACATGCCCGTGTCGATCAAGTCTTGCGCAAGCTGCTCGTCGCCGATCGTGACGACGTCCGGCATATCTTGTCCGGAGGACATGGACAGACGCATCTTCGTAACGAAGGCGTTGTTCGTGTCGGTAACGGACCAAAGGGATTTAATCTTAATCCCCAGCGTATCAAGCGCCCATCTCGTCTGAACGTTGTTCTCGATCGACTCGCCGTTCTTGAACTTCAGCGCAGGATCGACGCCCCATACGGTCGTAATCTCGACCGGCGGATCGTATTTGTCCTTGTAGGCGCTTGCAGGTTCAGCGGAATCGGAAGCGACCGGCGAAGCGGATGTCGATGCCGCCGGGGCGGCCGAAGACGAGCTTGCATCGTTGTTGTTATTGCCGGAGCATGCGGCTAGCAGCGATGCGATTAACGCAATCGACAGCGACGCTTTCCAGCCTTTGTTGGTGATGGCGTTCATGGTTTTCCCCCTCGTTCTGTAGTCGTTGTGCTTCTCACCCTTGATTATAGGGGGGTACACGGGGGCAGCCTATGTCGCACTTCCAACATTTCTGCACCTTTTCCAACTTTTACTGTTCACGATACTCGTTGGGCGTCATGCCGTAATATTTGCGGAACATTTTGCTGAAATATTGCGGGTTCTGGTAACCGAGCTCCGACGTAATCTCGTAAATTTTCTTATTCGTCGATTTGAGCAAGTAGAGCGCCTTCTCCATGCGGACCCGGATAATATAGTCGCCGAGGCTTTCGCTGGTCTCGAGCTTATAGATTTTCGATAAGTAGACGGGGTGCAGGAACACTTTATCCGCGATCGTCTTCACGGACGCCTCGTGGCCGATATCGTTCATGACGAGCTCCTGCACTTGCTTGACGATATGACTCTTCGTATATTGATCGCTCTCGGACAGCTCCCGCTCCAGCTTGAACAGCATCGAGTTCGCCCACTCCCTCAGCTTGTCTGCCGAGCGCAGCGTCGTTCCGTCAAGCAGCGGATCGAGCCCGGTTTGATCGATCTGATGGATGAGCAGCCCCTGCTTGTGCGCGATGTACAAGAACGCGTTCGTGATCGATAGGAACGCTTCATAGAGATGCTCCCTCGTCACCGAGATTCGCTCAAGCGCTTCGAACACCTCGGCGACTTTCTCGCTGGCGGCTTGCCATTGCTTCGATTCGAGCAAATGCATAAGCGTCGGCGGCTTGTACAGCGTCTCTAACGCTTTAATCGTCACCTGCTCCTGAGAGTGGTCCTCCTGATAGATGATCGACGGATGATGGCTTTGCCCGTGCTGGTAGACGGTCGTAAGCGCGCTGCGGTAAGCCGCCGACAGCTCGTCCGGGAAGACGAACCAATGCGTGACGACCGTGGAGATGTCCCCTTTCAAATACGTATCGACTTGCCGATGGAAGTCGGTCACGAGCGGCTCGAGACGTTTCTTGTCCGGGCTGCCGCCGCCCCCTTCCTTAAGCGCCGCGACGAGCACGAGCGAATCGTGCGGCGCTCTGCTTAGCCAGATCCGATATTCCGAAGAGTATATTTCCTCGGCAATGTTGCCGACGGCGTACTCCATAAGCGAGAAGGATTGCTGATCGTATTGGTCATAATGCTGGCCGAGCCGGATAAGCATCATGAACGCCATATCGCCGGCTTTAAGCGGAATGTCGTATTGCTTCAGCTTCGCCTCGATAGCGCTCTCCGACCATTGCCTGCCGAGCGCGAGATCGCGCATCAGATTGTCGCGAAGCACGGCTTGGTCGGCTTTCCGGTCGTAATGAAGCCGATGCAGACGGTCGGCTTCCGCCCACTCGTCTCGAAGCGCGTCGATCGCGTTCGCCACGCTCTTCATGAACTCGTCGTCGTTGACCGGCTTCAAGATATAGTCGGATACTTGCAACTTGATCGCTCTCTTGGCGTATTCGAAATCGCTGTGTCCCGTCAGCAGCAGACACTTGACGTGCGGCCATCGCTCGGCAACGGTCTGAAGCAGCGTCAGTCCGTCCATCTCCGGCATGCGGATATCGGAGACGATAATATCGATCTGTTTGTCTTCCAATATATCCAGCGCTTCGGAGCCCGACGACGCGCAATGCACCTCGCGGACGTTCAGCTGCTCCCACGGTATCGTCATGCGCAAGCTTTCCGTCACGTAAGTCTCGTCGTCTACGAGCAGAATCTCGATCATGCCGCTCCCTCCCCTGCCGAGCTGTTATCCCCTTGCCAATATAACGTCACGCGCAAGCCGCCGAACGGCGACTCCTCGATCGAGATACCCGATTTATCTCCAAAACGCAGCTGCATCCGTTGATTGACGTTCCATAGCCCGCAGCCCGTCTTGTCGTCCATCGGCGCCGACAGCCGGCGCGCCAGCTCCCTGCGTCCCGCCTCGTCCATTCCCCGTCCGTTGTCGTCCACGATAATCCGATACTGCCCTTGGACCTCGGATACGGTTAATTGAATTAACCCTTCGCCCGATTTCTCCTCGATACCATGAAGCACGGCGTTCTCGACAAGAGGCTGCACGATGAGCGGCGGAATTTCGATTTTGCGCAAGCGCGGCGGCAGCTCGATGCTGACCTTGAGCTGATTGCGGCGAAGCTTCTGGATTTCAAGATAGCTCCCTACGAAGTCTAGCTCCTCGGACAGAGAGACGAAATCCCGCTCTTGGCGTGTCGTATAGCGATAATAGTGGGACAGGTTCTCGGACATGGCGACGATCGCCGAATTGTTCTTCAGCTTCGCCATGCTCGAGATGAAAGAGAAGCAATTATAGAAGAAATGCGGGTTGATCTGCGATTGCAGCTGCTTCAGCCGCGCCTCCCGCACGTGAATTTGCTCTAGGTACACTTTCTCGAACAGCTCCTGAATCTGCCTCACCATCGAGTTGAACCGCAGGAACACGTAGCCGAATTCGCCTTTTCCTTTCGGCTTCAGGCGCACCGAATAATCCTCCATCTTCAGCTTATGGAAGCTGCTGACGAGCTGCTTCAGAGGCGCTTGCACCTGCGCGTACAGCACGTAAGCGAGCACGCTGCTCATGAGCAGCAACGAACCGACCGTGAGATAGAACATCCGGTTCGTGTCGCGGATCGGACCGATGACGTCGTTCAGCGGAATATAGTCGATGAGGTTCCATTCGGTCGTGTCTGACCGCTGGGTGTTCACGAGATAATGCTTGCCGTCCAGCGTGACGGTCTGATTGCTCAGCTCCATCGTGCCGTGCGACTCGAGAAACCCGATCAGCTCCTCGGCGACTTTACGGTTGGCGCTGCTGCTGTAGATGACGCCGACGTCCTTCTTATAGAAGAAAGGGTCTCTTCGGCCGTCGCTCTTGAATTTATCCAGCATCAGAGCGATGTTGCGGCTATCGAATTGAACCTCGATGATCAGGTTCGCTTTCTCCGGCCGATTGAAGGCGTTATACGGAGTCGCCGTGAACAGCGAGAACCGGTATTGGCCGTCTTGGTCCTCGATCACTTGCCAGCCTTGCTTCATCCGCTGCTTCAGATCGACGTCGTCATAGCTGTCAACGTCGTTAGAGGACACGACTCTACCTAGTACCGGAGAATAAATATAGAGGGAGCTTTGCCAGTTGGAGGAGTTTTCTTGGATGCTAAGCTTCTTCTGGATGCGATTGATCAACGTAATCATATCCAGTGTGAGCGGTCCGCCGGCGAAGTTGAACGTATCCCTGAGCACGGAGATGTCCGGATCGTGAATGAGGAGGTTCGGCCATAGCGAGATCGAGGAGATGTTGGCGTCGACCTGGTTCTGGAAGAATACGAGACGGTTCGTATTGGAGTCGTTCAATTCATCGCGCAGCACGTCGGTGCTCGTACGGTTGGAGAAAAAATAAAGGCCCATGATCGGGAGCAGCATGACGACCAGTATTAAGACGATTTTGGTAAAAAGGTTGACTCTAGGCATCTGCGCTCGTCTCCATTCATCCCTAATAGGCGAACAGTTAGAAAGAGGTTGCCCCTAGACGGACAACCTCCAATGTAAATGCCTATATTGTAAGCGCTATTATGACGAATGGGAAGACATAAGATCACAACTTTTTGTATGTTATTGCAACATTACTGCACTTTTAGCAAGGTGGCTGTGACTTGAGCCGCTTCGGCGCGGGTTAATGTCGCCAGTGGAGCGAACCGGTTGCCGTCTCTGCCCTTGAGGAGCGCAAGGCTCACTGTCTGTTCAACCGCGGGCAGCGCCCAGCCTTCTATACTCGTAGTATCGTTGAAAATAAGGCCGTTGCTACTCACGGGTGCGGCGTCAGGATGAAGGTAGCGATACGCTCTCAGCACCATGACAGCCATCTCTTGTCGGGTAATCGTTCGGTTCGGAGCGAACGTCTTGCCGTCGCCAGTGCCTTGAACGATGCCCGCGGCATAGGCGGCGTGGATGGCTTCCGCGTAGGACGCCGTTGCCGGCACGTCCATGAACGGCGAGGCTGTCGCTGGTGCCGGCAGCCTGAGCGAGCGGGTTAGCATCGTCGCGAACTCGGCTCGTGTAACGGCGCGTTCAGGCTCGAATCGATCGTCTCCTGTTCCGGTCACGATAAGCTTCGAAGCCAGGGAGGCGATCGCCTGCGATGCCCAATGGGCTTGCGGCACGTCCGCGAACGTGCGGTTTACTTGCAGAACCGCATAGGCGCTGAAATGGTTTGCCTGCGCCGTCAACACGCCGTTCTCGTACGTTCCTCCAATATACTCCAGCTTACCGTCATCAGCGATATAGTACACGCCGCCTCGATCCGGATCGAAGTCTGCATTCGGTATAAACCTGAGCGTAATCGGCTCGGCGAACGAAGACAGCTTCGTCGTCTCGCCGTTCGAGGAGACGAACGTCAAGCCGAAGTCGTACACCGTGCCGCTTGGGGTGATCGTTGCGCCTGTCGCATGCGCGGCTTGCGCGACCAATTGCTCGGACGCTGCGAGCGGCGTTGCCGTAATCGCGATGTACCCGTTCGTTGTGCCCGTCTGTGCCTCTAGCTGCGCCAGCACTTCCGCTGGAACTTCCACCTTAACGTTGTCGTAATTCAAGGCAAGCGACTTGCCGGCCAGAAGCTTCGATGCATCAGCCGGAAGCCGAACTTCGGTCGCTCCTCCCGTTACGTTGATCTCCGCACGACTGCCTTGAGTTGTTGAGAGAGCGCTTGGTTGGATGGTCTGAACGCTCGCCGAAGGCTGCTGTGGCAAGATCACAGTGTTCGAGACATCCTGCAACGTACTTGCCGTCACGCTTGGTCCGTCGCCCGTCCAGATCGAGCCGTCCGCGCTGGCTTCGACTTTGAAGACGTAGGAGGCGTTCGCTCGCAGGTTCGTTGCCGTGTAGCTATTGCCGCTGACCGCTGCCATCAGCTGACCGTCCTTATACACTTTGTACCCCGTCGCCGTGACGCCGTCCGCGATGCCGGACCATTGCAGCTTGAGGCTGCTCGTCGTCCGATCGGATACGGTCACGCTTGCTTGCGGTGTCCAAGTCGGTACGGATACTTCTCTGTAAAACTCGATATCGTCGAAGTTGCCCCATACTTCGGCTGGAGCCGCGACTTCGATACCGATGACCGCTTGACCGTTCGTCACGTGAATGCGTTCGATCGTATACGTGCCCCAGACGTTCCAGCCCGTATTCTCGATGTTCTCGCTTGTCCGCTTATCCCCGCCGTAACCGTCCGCGAACAGCTTCAGCGTCGTCTCGCCTCCGCCGCCTGCCGCTTTTGCTTTCAGCGTATAGTAGCCGTCCGGCAGTCCGGTTATCGTCTGCGAGATCGTATAAGCGTAATCCGATCCGTACCAGTAATTGAGCGAGCGGGTGCCGCTATGAGCGTTGCCTGCCGAATTATCCACTTTCGCCGCCGCGGCCGTGCCGTCCACCGTCCAGCCGGTTAACGTCGTTGCGGCTTCGAAGCCCGGGTTCGTTACGAGATTGTGATAAGAAGTAACCGTTATCTCGATCGTTACGGACAAGCCGGCATCTGCTACCGTTCCATTCAAGGTGAATGTTCCGATCCGGCTTAGCCGGTCCGGATCGATCGCTTGCCAGGTTACGGCGTTCTGTTCAATGCTGCCTTCGTTGAACAGCACGCCGACCGTGCCTGGCAGCTTGGCGTTCAACTCGTCCAAGGGTAGATTCGCCGATACGGTAATGCCGTCCGGTTTGATCGCTTTAACGGCCGACTTGGCAGGCATTTGGCTTGCGTTGAACCGATACGCGTCAAGGGAAGGAAGCACGTTGCCTTGGAAATCGAACATCGCTTGGTTATCCCACGCGTTGCCCTCGTGGATTTTCCAGCCGGCTTGGTAGTCGCCGTTCGGCGCCTTCGCTACCGGAATCCACGCCGGCTCCCAATAGAACACGCCTGCGCCCTTGCCGCCGTTCGTGTGCGCGACCGTGTTCAGAATCATCGTGAAAGCGTCGAACTGACCTTGCGGCGTTGCAGGTAACCCGGCCTTGTCGGCTTCCGACGCACCCGCGATATTGCCCCAACCGTCGCCGTCTCCTAACGTATGCGGATGAGCCGTCTCGACGACGATCAGTTGCTTGCCGTAACGGGCAGCGAGATCGTTCAAGTTATCCTTCAGCTCTTTATATGTGCCGTGCCAATAGGGATAGAAGGAAAGTCCGATGACGTCGAAATCGACGTTACGGCTCGTCAGAGCATCGAAGAAACTGCGAAACAGTCCGTTGTTGCCGCCCTCCGCGAGATGGATCATCGTCTTGACCTCGTGCCCCGCGGGCGTCGTGTCGCGGACAGCCTGGATGCCGGTGCTCAGGAGCTGCGCCAAGTTATTGTAATTGCTCGTCGATCCGTCCGGCAGCAGCATGCCCGGATTGATCTCGTTGCCGATCTGCACCATGTCCGGATATGCGCCGACGGCGTTCAGCGAGTTCAGCACGTCCTCGGTGTAATCGTACATGGCATCTTTCAAGTCATTGAACGACAAGCTCGCCCAAGCTGCCGGTTTGACCTGATTGCCCGGATCCGTCCAGAAATCCGAGTAGTGGAAGTCGAGCAGAAGCTTAAGACCGGCGTCCTTCGCGCGCTTCGCCATCGCTACCGTATGAGCTTTATCGTTGTACCCTCCAGCTTGTACAGGATCATTCCAGATTCTTAGGCGAACGTAGTTGACGCCGTGATCCTTCAGAATCGCAAGTAAATCGCGCTGCGTTCCCGCGTCGTAATATTTGCCTCCCGCGTCCTCGATCGCCGGCAGCGTGGAAACATCCGCGCCTTTCACGAAATCGCCGGCCGGTGTCTGCGGCGTCGTTAGCGTAACTTCAGGGCCGTCGGCGCTCCAGAGCGAGCTATCGTTGCCCGCTTCGACTTTGAACGTATAGGCCGTTCCCGGCTGTAAGTCGTTCGCGTAATACGAGTAAACAGCGCCGCTGACGGTGTCTATTAAATGCCCGTTCTCATAAACGCGATATTGTGTGACGCCGACCGCATCCGTTGCGGCAGGCCATGCAAGCACGACGCCGCGAGAAGTCAGCAAGCTCGCCTGTAGCGCGGCAACGCCGCCCCATGTCGGCGCGGTTGCCGTCGATACGTCGGTCGTTACCGTCGCCGTTGGACCGTCTATCGTTGGTAAACCTGCGGCGTTTACGGCTTCTACTTTGAAGTTGTACGTCGTCTCAGGGGTCAGGTCGTTCGCGGTAAACGTCGTCGACGTCGGCGAACCGATTAAGGCCCCGTCCTTATACACCTTATATCCTGTAATATCGCCGGGATTGTCTACGCCCGACCAATCGAGCGTTACGCTAGTCGCTTCGACATGACTAGTCGTTAAGCTTTTGCCAACGCTCCATGTTGGCAAGGACGCGACCTTGACGAGCTCGAAATCGTCGATAACGCCCCATACGCCCCCGGGTGCATCGATTTCGAAGCCGACGGTTGCTTGTCCGCCCGTCACGACAATGCCAGCAATCTCGTACTGACTCCATACCTGCCAACCGCCGTTATCGATCGCCGTCGTCTTTGTGCCGATGCTATCGGTCGCGAACAGATTGAAACTATTCGTGCTTTTATCGTCTCCCATCGCCCAAGCTCTGAGCACGTATCCTCCAGGTTCGAGCCCGGTCACCGTTTGAGAAAACGTTAGTTGATAGGAACCTTCGTTGAAATACTCTAACGCGCTGGTCCCGGAATGAGACGCCGCATTGATCGCCGCAGAGCTCGGCGTGCCGTTGTACGTCCAATCCGTCCATACGGTCTCTTCCTCGAAGCCGGGGCTCTTAATCGGATTGGCGGCATCCGCTTGTACGACTCTCGGACTTGCCGCAAGCGAAGAGATTAATCCGAATACGAGAGTGATGACAAGTAAAGACGAGAGCCGCCTGCTCGTCCTATTGGTGCTTAACATGGCGCAGTTCCTCCCTATTCCTTAGATTCACATTCATTATAAAAGCCCGAATCGAGGCAACGTAGGATAGGGTTGCAACATTTCTGCATCTTTGGAAAGCATTAGGACAGCTGCGGCGGAAAACCGGGATTATATCTTTCTAGCGCGGCTGCATAAACTGGGTCTTGCTTCGCGAGTTCTCTGTAATAGCTTCCTATCACGTGGTTGGCAGATACCGAGCCGTTGTTGAACTGTAGCGGAATGCCCTCTTTGACGTGCATATATCGGTAGGTCGTTTCTTTTCTCGGAGGCTTATAGGTCTGCGGCGGAAGCAGAGGTACAGCGTCAAATGTGTTGTACACGCGATAGCTCATCTTCACTCGCTCCCGATAAGCGTGCGCGAACGCCGGATCGCCAACGCGGGGCGCTCCGTACGTATAGACGACAGGGTGGGAGAACCCGGCATTCTTCACGTCCATCGCGCTGAGCGTGGCAAGCGCACCGCCTAAGCTGTGGCCGGTGATGAACAACCATTTTCCGGAGGGTGCCAGCTTCTTTAAAGCAGGGAGAATAGCGGGACGAGCGGAGTAGTAGATATCCGAAATGCCGCGGTGAGTGGAACCGGCATCCTTAACGCATTTGTATTTCTCTTGGCTGGCAATCGCGTCCGAGATCCAATCCGTCGTAGAGCGCGTGCCCCGAAAAGCGAGAACGAGACGATCGTCCGATTCCAGAATGAAGCCGAACCGCTCCCAGGTGCCGCCGAACGACTTCGCCTCGAAAGCTTCCGCAACTCGGTAGCCCTGCGGAACAACGAATCGACCGTCAGCATTCTCGAACTGCGCATACGTCTGGCTGCACGCGGCTGCCAAGAACATCGCCATCCGGTTATCGTAGCTGTTACCCTGCATACGCTCCACCTCGCCCTTCTTCTTAATTTATTACGGAAGACGAAGATAGGTGCCTAACGGAAGCCGCTCCGGCGCTCCCTCCCGCTCTCCCCTGAGCGAAGGGGATATCGATCAATGCACGCCAAAAAGGGACGAAGCTCGCTAGAGCCTCGTCCCTTCCTACTATTGCTGCATTCGTCTATTCGCTTTTCGTCGTCGTGCGTTTCTGACGGCTGCGCTCGTCGGCGGCGATCAGTCTCGTCATATCCTCGATAAACTGCTCGTCCGACGGGGCAGCGTTGATCTTGCCGTCCGGGAACCGAATGCCTTTGCGCACCCAGTTGTTCGTCGACTCGTTGAGCACGAAGCCGATGGACATCAGATATTGGCGGCGAGCATCCTTGAATTCGCGCGGCTTGGCAGCCGGTTTCTCGCTTTCCGCAGTCGTTGTAACGCCTGGGATATCGTAATCGTCGTCATCGTCGTCGCTTGGCGGCTTTTCCTTGGTAAGAGGCTTCTTAGGCTTCGGCCCCTTCAGCCAGCGTAAGTCGTAGCGCATTTGCGGCGTAATAACGTAGACGGATTGGCCTTTGATGTCTTCCTTGCGAATTTCGTTATGAAGCTCCTTGCGATTCTTGAACGCTTCGAGAATGAGCCGGATTTGTTCCTTCTCGATATCGATCGGAACGACCTCGTTGCCCGGCATATACACGTCGCACATCACTTGCCGGAATAGAAATTCGCCGAGCGTGGAATCGAAATAATTCGTGAAGCTGACGCTGACCGTCTTTTTGTTAACCGTAATAATCTGATTCAACCCATAATCCTCCCGTAAACCTCATTCCTTCCATTGTAGCAGGAACGCGACCTTTTTCAAAACGAAAGTACGGGAGATTCGTCCTTTTTTGCAGGAAATAACCGAAACCGTGTGGAAGTATCGAAGATTGCCATTAAGTTGAAAGAAGCAGGTGCGCAAGTGACGACTTTCTACCAGTTAAATACGATCTTCTTAAGCATGATCATGGAAGCGATTCCGTTCGTTCTCGTAGGCGTGCTGATTGCCGGCCTCATCCAATCGTTCGTTACCGAGCAATGGATCGCGCGAGTCATGCCCAAGAACCGCGTGCTCTCCACGCTCCTCGGCTGCAGCGTCGGCATCTTGTTCCCTTCTTGCGAATGCGGTATCGTCCCGATTACCCGCCGATTGCTGAACAAGGGCGTCCCGCTTCACGCGGGCATTGCCTTCATGCTCACCGGCCCCATCGTCAACCCGATCGTCGTGTTCTCGACGTTCATCGCCTTCGGCAACGACTGGACGATGGCTGCCATCCGCGCAGGCATGGCGTTCGCCGTAGCTCTCGCCGTCTCGCTGACGATCACTCTGCTGTTTCCGACGTTGCCTCTTCGGCACTCCAACCAGCTACAGCACGCATCTGCGGAAACCGCCGCGGCTTCGGAGGCTCCAGCCCATCACCACGTCAACGTTGCTCGTCCCTCTTGGTACGCCAGGCTGTATTCCGTGCTGCTGCACAGCATCGACGAGTTTTTCTCCGTCGGCAAATATTTGGTGCTCGGAGCTTTCATCGCGGCCAGTATGCAGACGTTCGTTCCGACTTCGACGTTGCTTCATCTCGGCAGCAACCCGGTCACCGCATCGCTCGTCATGATGGCGTTAGCGTTCATCATGTCGCTCTGCTCGGAGGCCGACGCGTTCATCGCGTCCTCCTTCCGCACGACTTTCTCGACCGGCGCGCTATCCGCTTTTCTCGTATTCGGACCAATGATAGACATCAAGAACACACTCATGCTGCTCGGCACGTTCCGGACGAAATTCGTCATCGTCTTGATCTCGCTCATCGCCGGGTTCACCTTGATCGGATCGCTTATCGTAGGGAGGTTATGGGGATGATTCGTTTCTACATCATGTTCGGCTTCGCCTTCATGTTTCTATTAATTCGCTGGGACGGCAAGCTGAATATGTACATCAACACGAAATACGCCTATTTGTCCACGATCGCCATCGCAATGCTATTGTTGCTTAGCTTGGTGGAAGGACTACGCATGTACTTAGCCGAGAGAGCCGCCGAGAAAAAAGCTGAGCAGCATCAGGATTGCGACGATCCAGCACACGACCACGAGCACCAGCATAACCACCACGACCACGAGCACGATCATGGGCACTCGCACGTTTCACCTTACCGTTGGAAGCGCGTCGTCGGCTACTTGATTCTCGCTTTTCCGATTATTACGGGGATTTTCCTACCCGTGCAGACGCTCGATTCGAGCTTCGTCAAGGCGAAAGGCTTCTCGTTCCCAGGGATGGATGACTCGTTCTCGGATAAGAACACCGGCAACCATCAGTTCCTTAGGCCGGATTCCAGCGTGTTCTACTCGAAGGACAATTATAACAAGGTCAAGAACAAAGAGCTTGCCGAGTTCATCAACCTGAACGAGATCGTTCTAAGCGACGATAATTATATGAAGGGCATGGAAGTCATCTACAATAATCCCGGCCTGTTCATGAACAAGAAGATTTCGCTCACGGGCTTTGCCTACAAAGGCGAACAGGTCGACGGCGAGCATTATTTCCTGTTCCGCTTCGGCTTCATCCATTGCGCGGCGGATTCCGGCGTATTCGGGATGCTCGTCGATTTTCCGAAGGGAACGAAGCTGAGCGACGACGACTGGATCGAAGTGACCGGCACCCTCACCTCGGAGCTCTATCAACCGTTCAAGCAGACGATTCCGGTCCTTAAGGTTACTAGCTTCACAACCATCGAGCAGCCGAAGGACCCGTACGTTTATCGCAATTTTTAACGCACTCGAGTAGAACTCGAGATAAACACGACTTCCGGATGCGGATGGCTCAGAAAATCGTGATGGGAAATCGACCAACCGTAAGCGCCTGCTAATACGAACAAAATGACGTCCCCGACTCGGAGCAGATGGACCTTCACGTCTTCCGACAGCACGTCTTTAGGGGTGCACAGTTGACCGACGACCGTCACCTCTTCGTCAGCGGCAGCGGGACGTTCGAACGGATACGGCCATGAATCGATCGGTACGATCCGATAAGGGTGATTATGCTTCCAGGATGACGGCAGACGGAACTGATGCGTCCCTCCCCTTATGATCGCGTAGGTTCGCCCGTGGTTCTTTTTGACGTCAATGACTTCGGCAGCGTACACGCCGCAGAGGGCCGTCAAGTATCGTCCGCATTCGAAATCGATCCGCGGCGGCTCTTTCCCTTCCCGATGCCAGCTATCTCCCAACCGATGTAATCCGTCGGCGAACTTCTCCCATTCGAACTGAGGGATGTCTTCGCTGTAGGAAACCCCGATCCCCCCGCCCGCGTTAATGATCGACCGGTTAAGACCGTGCTTCGCACTCCACTCTTCCGTTTTGCGCCAATAGAATGAGATCAACGCAAGATGATCGTCCGCGCTAAGCTGATTGGAGAGGGAATGCAGATGGAAACCAGCCATCCGAAGCTTCGGCGAACGGCGAAGACATTCGGCAGCGGAGGGTAGATCGGATTCCTCCATTCCGAACTGCGTCGGCTTGCCGCCCATTTGCAACGTTGCGGACGGCAGATCCGACTTTACGTTGACGCGAAGCAGCACCGTCGCCTCGCGGCCCTCCTCCTCCGCGATCCGTCCAAGCCTGCGCAATTCATGCATGCTCTCGACATGGATGCGTTCAACGCCTGATCTTAAGGCCTCCCTTAATTCGCCGTCTGTCTTGCCCGGCCCGCCGAATATAACCGGCACGTCGCGATCAACGGCGAAAGCCTTCCTCACTTCGCCGATCGACGCCGCTTCGAAGCCATGAACGTGCGGCCTGATCGCTCGAAGCAAGACGTCCTCGCTATTCGCCTTCATTGCGTAGTACATCCGACAAAAGGAGGGAAGCTTCGATCCGATGTCCCCCACATGCCGTCGCAGCGCATCCAGATCGTATACATAGGCGCATAGCGGGGCGTCAGGGTCTCTGTCGGACATGCGCTCGATCGCCCAACGCGCGGCCGAGTTCGCCGCGTCGGATAACGGACCTGCGATCATCATAGAACCGTTTCTCCTTCCTCCGAGCGAATGCTTATTTCATCTATCCGATCACCGCGTATCTCCACCGACAGAGGGTTCGGAACGACATGCTCGCGGCCTTCGCCTTCCCCGCGAAGCTTCCGCGCCGTTAGTTGGCCTACGCTTACCTCCACGGCACCTAGATCGAATAGCGCATACCGCTCCTTCCATTCCGGATGTCGGATTCGATAAACGCGTTCCCGGCTTGCGACCATATCCCAGAACGCTTTCTCGTCAAGACCGAACGCTTCATGGAACAGCAATGCGATCTCATGCAGCTGAATATGCATGAACCCGTCCAGCCAATAATCACGCACCTCCGCGGGCGAATCCGTCATAATCGGATGGGTATCGCCGGACTTCACTTCTAACGGGGGAAGCGCGGGCCGATTGCGGAATCGACCCCCGTCTTCCATGCAGCGGATGCCACCCGGCAAATCGCGGAACGCGATCCGCTTCGGCCACCCATTGTCATGGATGAGAACCATATTCTGGCCATGTGCCTCTAAGCCGATCCCGTAGGCGAACAGGAGATGAAGCTGAGGATCCATCGTTACCTCAAGCAGCCTTGCGAGCCATTCCTTAACGCCGTATTCTTGCAGCCATTCCTGAACGAAAGGCGTTCCGTCCTGTTCCCGATGGGTGACGTACGTATACGGAACCGCCCGTTCCCCGTCCTCAAGCATCGGTTCAATGCTTTCGCGGAATACGGCGGAGACGGAGCCGTTCAACAGCCTCCCCGCCGGTTCCGGCAGCCGGTCGTACCGTAGCGCCGCTCCGGCGATCTCGCGCAGAACGGCGACTCGGCATTCCGTATGCAAGTAATCGTCCTGCCGGACAATGCCGTCCAGCCATTCGGAGATGACGGGAGCGTTGCGAACATGGTGCGATCCAATGACTCTTAGCGCCGATGTGTTCAGCAGGTTCATCGCCGTTTTCACGTAAGGCTTCTCCGGATCGGCAACGTTGGCTAGCGTCCGTATCGATTGGAGCGGTCGGTAACGTTCCTCGCCTTCGCCTAACGGCACGATCGCATGATCTGCCACCAACGCAACCGTGTCGGCCGCCAGCTTGAACTTCCATTGCCAAGGGTGAACGGGCATGAACGCGTACTCCCCGGGATCGCAACCGTACTCCCGCAGCTTTCTCCTAAACCTCTCGGCTTGGCCTATGCCGATGACTCTCTCGATGAATCCTTCATAATCGAGATCGGTCAGCGTGCGAGTTTCAAGCCATTCCCGCTTCACGGCCAGCCACTGAAGTCCGAAGCTGGGCTGGAATTCCGGCGCATAGTTCAGATGGTCTTCCAGCGTAAATCCGATTCTTGACTTGTAGCAGGGATGGTATGGATGGGCGAAGCTCATCCGCCCTTCCCAGTAGGTTAAGCTATCGCGGTCTTCAATGCCGTTATCCGGCCTCGATAACCAGGTATGAAACGCGTCGTTCACGATCGTATGCTCCATCTCTTTGGCGAACGCCGCGAGCCGATCCGGGCTCGTCTCCGGATCGTCGGCAATGAGCTCCTCCAACAGCTCCGCAACCGAGTAAGGAACGTCTTCGTCCGCCCAACCTCCCTTGTCGGGGCGCTCGGCTTGCCTCCTTATCCCCGACTCGATGCGTATACGACCGAAGCCTGCCGTTCGTCTTGCCTTGAACAGGTATCGAACCCGTTCGCCTCGGCGGGTCTTCCCTTGGATCGCCCACTGCCGGTCTTCTGGCGATCCGTTCACGATCGGGCTAATAGAGACCAGTTGTTCGTGAACCAAAGATTCGAATAGCTGCCTGCGTACGCGTTCCCGGGCCGCCGCAGCATCGCCGGATTTCAAGAGCGATATCCACGAATCGGAATCCAACACCCCGTTGCTCATCGCCATTCCTCCCTGTCTGTTATTTGTCCGCGGAGCGGATTCGGAATATCGCTATATAAAGGCCGTTCTCCCCGCCCTTGAAACCTGCTGATCAAGTTAGCCTTGGCGGGTAAGCCCTCCCGATCCAGCAGCCTGCGAGTCCAATATTGAAGCCGTTCCGAGCCGAACCGGGCCTCGTCCGCGAGCAACTTCGCCGTCAATGACCACAACCGCCGTTCGTCTGCGCCGGAAGACCGAGACGCCGCTGCCAGCATATGACCCCAGTGATTCGTCAGATTGTAATAGAGCAACCGCATCCACGCCTCCTCCTCATCGTAGTAAACCGGACTAGACGGTTGTACGGCGCTTGCCATGCACCGTCTTGCGAACGCTGAGCTCCGGGATACGCTCATCCCCTCCATATCCCTTGCCAGGCAGCCGGCAGGGAGTCCGTCTTCGATCCGAATGATCGCGTTCTGCACGTGCGCCTCCAGACTGATGCCGTAGTCCGAGTACAACTGCAAGACGGGCGACAAATACGCTGCCGCATAGCGCCTAACCCACTCCTCGGCCTTCCGCGGATGCCGCGGCAGCCACGGCGACGGCTCATTCTCGTCCTCCAGCAAGGAAGCCGCGACGTGCCACTGCCCGGATTGCGAATGTGGAAGAGGCGTCGCGTTGCGGAACAATACGGTAGTCTCCGCTCGCAGCTCGGATCGTCCGATAGAGAGGAATCCGAATTCCGGCAATACGTCGAACCCTTCCCGTTCGAAGGTGTTCTTTGCTTCTTGCCATACGCAAGCGGCGTCCAGGGAGCGTCGCCTTTGCTCCTCGTCGTTCGTTCTAACGAAATTCGTAATTCTCACCTGAATCGGAAGTTTCAAATAATAAGGACGCTCATTCGACCATACGGTGCGCACCGATGAAGTCGGATGCCACTCCTCGCCCAGACCGCCAAGTTCTATGAGCTTTCCTTCCTTAACCCCGCGCTTAATAGAGTCTAGCGAACGCATGTACTCGGATTGCCAGGGATGACAAGGCAGCAACCGGAAGTCTTCGCGTAAGAGGCGTTTATCGTCCAAAGAAGCGAGCGTTGCCCTCTCCCATGAGAGCCAGTCTCGCTTCAATTGCTCCGCTTCAGCGCCGGACAGCCAACGCTCCTCCAGCCATTCCGGATGTACGGCCCAGTAAGCCAGCGGGAAGCTTGCCCCTAGCTCTGGCGCATACCGGGCCAGATCTTCCTCGGAGAACCCCTCCGAGCTCTTAGGGGTCGGGTGGAACGGGTGGCCGTACAGCAGCGATTGTTCCGAAAGCAGCAAGGTATCGGCCGCCGATGCGCCGTCCTGTTCGAGCGGGCTGCGCCTTTCGGCTGCTTGCAAATATCTTTGCGTCTTGGCCATGCTGTTGAGCGCCTGCTCCCGCAACCGTGCTGCTCGCCCGTCGATATCCTGAAGCTCCGGCTCGGAGGCGGCAACCTCGGCAAGCAGCCAATCGATCGTTTGGACGCCCGTAAGCTCCTCAGGCTTGCCGCCCGCAGCGATCGATCCCCGAATCGGAAATCGATACCGGTGATGTCCGCCGGCGGACAAATATTGAAAAGACAAATAAAGCGTGCGGTTCGTTAACGGAAGCGTGATCTCCCAATCCGATCGCCCGTGTTCGGGAAATTGACCGGATTCTCGAAGATAAGCGTTCAGCCATCTAACCACCAACGCTTGTTCGGCCGCGAGAGCGGTCTTGTGCGGTTCATGAACCGGATTTGTTGGTTTCATTCGAGTATCCGCCTTTCTTGCGAGTTAATAGCCGAATTCGGCTTCGTACGTTCAAGCTGCTCGCTGAACCCGCCACCGCGAGGGGAATTAAGCCGACGGCCGCGACGGCGAGGGCAGGCTCGGTAATACCGCGCAGGGCAGCGGGGATGAAGGAACCGGCGAATTGCCCGAACACAAGCACGCTGTTCGCCGTTCCGATCCGGACGCCGAGACGATCCTGACTGATTCCCCTCGTCACCGCCCTAAGAACAATGGGAGAAATAGCCGATGAATAAAAGCCATGAATCGCCCGGCAAGGCAATAACATCGCATAGACCGGCGACGCCGCCTGAAGCACGATCGTCAGCATGACCATCAGCGATGCCCAGCGAATCAACGACTTGCCCTCGCGATGGTCCGACCGTGTACCCCAGTACCTTGAACCGATCAACGCCCCGAACCCTCCCGCCGCTTCATGCACCCCGATGAGAGCTGCCGTTCCCGATCCTCCACCGAACCGTTCGCTTACGGTTAGCGGCAACAGCACGACCAAAGCAGCCGACATCCCTCTGGTCAGCACCCCCGCGGTCAACATGACCCGCAGTTCTTTCATTCGCCAGAACAAGGCCAGCGAAGCTGCGATACCAGGCTCTCCCTTTCGGTCCTGCTGCTTGGCGGACTCGTTCCGTCCCCTCGGAAGCCACCAAGCGGAGGCGCAAGCACACAACGCCGCCAAAAAGGCGGTAATCATTAGCATGGAGGCTTCTCCCGTCAGTGCCATCGCGATTCCGCCCAGCAGAGGTCCGCCCAGCGAACCCGCGAGCGAAGCTTGCTGGTAAATGCCTATCGCTTCGCCTCTTCGATCCGGAGGCACCGTGGAGGCGATCCAGCCAAGGCTCGCGTCCGATATGCCTCCGAGCGCTCCTTGAAGCAGGCGAAACAGAACGAACGCGGCCGCGTTCGTCGACAAGGTCATTCCGATCATGCATGCGGCAAGCCCGGAGAGCGCCCGGACTACCGACCACTTTCTGTCCATTCTGTCGCTAAGCTTCCCCCATAGTGGTGTCGTCAGCATGTAGGCAAGCGAAGGTCCAGCCATGGCGAGCGACGTCCAAAGCACAATCGCGCCTCCGTCACCCGTCAACCTCGCCATGTGCAGGCCGATGAACGGAGCCGTCCCTGTCAAACCGAGCGATACCGAGAATTGACCCGCCCAGAGGATCGACAGATGCTTTCTCCACGGCAAGGCGGACTCACTCATACAACGGCAGCCGTATCCCTATCCCCTTGTCCCAAGCCAGCTCGTATAGTCGAAAGGCGCAGGCGATATCTTCGATCGCCATTCCCATCGGGTTAAGCACGATCGTCTCGTCCGGAGATTCCCTTCCGGGCTTCCGGCCCGCCACGATTTCGCCCAGCTCGGCGTGTAAGTCGTCCCTTGAAAATCGACCTTCCAGCACGAGCTGGTTCAACACTTTCTTCTCCCTGTTCGCTTGTTCCCAATCGTCCACGACGACTTTGTCGGCTTTCAAGAACACGTCCTTATGCAAATCCATGATCGACACGTTGCTGACGAAAGCTCCTCGTCGCAGCCATTCGAACGGGATGTAGGGCCGATCGGCGACCGTGCAGGTGACGACGACTTCACCGCCGCTTACGGCGG
>Ga0065721_10049075_pt1 | contig 47464 bp, 36 predicted proteins | sample Mesricmetagenome_FD_59108 | JGI IMG/M metagenome (GOLD analysis project Ga0065721, IMG submission 59108) | Mesophilic microbial community from rice straw/compost enrichment Sample: eDNA_1 v2 (version 2) | ecosystem: Engineered > Solid waste > Grass > Composting > Bioreactor | place: USA: Davis...
CCGGCCCTGCCGCCGGAGGCGCGGTCGCTGCGCGGTGCGAAGCTGCTGCTGCGCGTGCTGACCTCGCTGGTGCCGCCGCTGGTCCTGATCTTCCTGGTGCTGGGCACCATTTTCCTCGGCATCGCCACGCCGACGGAAGGCGGCGCCATGGGTGCCACCGGCGCACTGATCCTCGCGCTGGCCAAGCGCCAGCTCAGCTGGTCGCTGATGCGTCAGGCGATGGATACGACAGCGAAGCTGTCGTCCTTCGTGGTGTTCATCCTGATCGGCTCGACGGTGTTCGGCCTCGTGTTCCGCGCGGTCAACGGCGACCTGTGGGTGGAGCATCTGCTGGTCAGCCTGCCGGGCGGCGAGCTGGGCTTCCTGATCGTCGTCAACGCGCTGGTCTTCTTCCTTGCCTTCTTCCTCGATTTCTTCGAGCTGGCCTTCATCATCGTGCCGCTGCTCGGCCCGGTGGCGGAGAAGCTGGGCATCGACCTGATCTGGTTCGGCGTGCTGCTGGGCGTCAACATGCAGACCTCCTTCATGCACCCGCCCTTCGGCTTCGCCCTGTTCTTCCTGCGCAGCGTGGCCCCGCGCGATGATTACAAGGACAAGATCACCGGCAAGATCATTGCGAAGATCACCACCGGCCAGATCTACTGGGGTGCCGTGCCCTTTGTGATCATCCAGCTGATCATGGTGGCCCTGGTTATCGCTTTCCCGAACCTCGTTCTCTCGGGCCTGGATCGTGGGGAGAAGATCGACCTCGACAAGGTGCACATCGAAATCCCGCAGATGGACAACAACGAGCCGGCTCCGCCCTTCGGCTCGCCCGACCAGCCGGCTGACGATCCGAACGCCGACCTGATGAAGCAGTTGCAGGGTAAGTAAAGCAAACACTCCCTCTCCCGCTTTCAGCGGGAGAGGGGAATAAAAAAAAGCCCCGCTTGCGCGGGGCTTTTTCTTGTCCGAGCCGTCAGCCCTTTTCGGTCAGCCCTTCTTGGGCGGCGGAGCCGAATAGACGAAGTTGTCGAAGCTGTATTCGGCGACGCGGAACCACAGGTATTCCTCGTCGCGGAACTTGCGCCACTGCTCGTAGATCGTGCGGAACTTCTCGTTCCGGGCGGCCTCTTCCTCGTACACCTCGAACGCAGCCTGGTAGCAGGCCTGCAGCATCTCGCGCGGGAAGGGCTTCAGCACGGCGCCGCCGGCCACAAGGCGCTTCAGGGCGCGCATGTTCTGGACGTCGTACTTGCCCAGCATGTCCAGCGTGGCGTCGGCGCAGGCGGCCTCGAAGATCGACTTGTAATGCTTGGGCAGCTGCTCCCATTGGGCGATGTTGACCATCATGGAAACCTGCGGGCCGCCTTCCCACCAGCCGGGATAGTAGTAGTACTTGGCGACCTTGTTGAAGCCCAGCTTCTCGTCGTCGTAGGGGCCGACGAATTCGGCCGCGTCGATGGTGCCCTTCTCCAGCGCCGGGTAGATGTCGCCGCCGGCGATCTGCTGCGGCACGACACCCAGCTTGGTCAGGATGGTGCCGGCGTAACCGCCGATGCGGAACTTCAGACCCTTCAGATCCTCGATGCTCTTCAGCTCCTTTCGGAACCAGCCCCCCATCTGCGTGCCGGTGTTGCCGGCGCCGAACTGGATGATGTTGTAGCCCTTGTAGAACTCCCGCAGCAGCTCCATCCCGCCGCCGTGGGTCATCCAGGCGTTCTGCTGGCGCGCGTTCAAGCCGAAGGGCATGGCCGAGTCGAAGGCGAAGGTCGGATCCTTGCCGACATAGTAGTAGGAGACGGTGTGTCCGCACTCCACGGTGCCGTCCTTGACGGCGTCCAGCACCTGAAGACCGGGGACGATTTCACCCGCGGCGAAGCTGCGGATTTGGAACTTGCCATCCGTCATCTCGGCAACGCGCTTGGCGACGAACTCGGCGCCGCCGTAGATCGTGTCCAGGCTCTTCGGGAAGCTGGAGGCGCAGCGCCACTTGATCTCGGGGCTGCTCTGCGCGATGGCCGGGGCCGCCAGCGTGCTGGCGGCGACGCCGACACCGGCGGAGGTGAGGAATGCACGGCGTTTCATGACTGTCTCCCTGAGTCCCTTCGTTGGCGGGGTGATGCACGCCGCCGTTCCTGTTCCCTGGTGGGAACCCGGCCTGCATACCCCGAAGGTGTTGCGTGAGTATCGTGGCAACGCTGGGCGGACGTTGCCGCGTGCGTCACGGATGGCGTTCCACGGAGCCGTCCGGCCCCAGTCTCGCCCTCGCGCGGTCACACGGTCTGGTGAAGCCCATGCGTCTGCCTCCCCTATCGTCCGGAGCTTGGCCGGCCAAGGTGGATACCCTGGTCGAACCGCTCCGGCTCCGTTTTGATTGGGAGACTATGCCGGAAACGCGGGTCAGAGTTCAAGACCGAGCATGGCTCGGCGATACCATTTCGCGAAATTCGTGGGCGGATGACCGCAATGAGCGAGGCGGGAGGCCGAAACCTCCCGCCCCGCTCAGCATCAGGTGAAGCGGTTCACCTTGGGGAAGCCGTTGGGCGGCATCTTGCCCACCCCGGCGCGGTTGGCGAGCCAGCCGGTCAGGTTGGTGACGTTGAACTGCCGCTCGCCGTGCTTCCAGCTCAGGCCATCCGCGATGGTGAAGACCTTCAGGTCGGACAGGCTCCCGTCCTTGTACTTTTGCAGTTGCACACCCTTGCCGCGCGCCATCACCGGCACCTGCTCCAGCGGGAAGACCAGCAGCAGGCGGTTGTTGCCGATGACCGCCACATGGTCGCCCTCCGCCGGGACGCAGATCTTGGCTTCCTTGTTGTCGTCGGGGTTCAGGACCTGCTTGCCGGCGCGGGTCTGCGCGATGACCTCCGCCTCATCGACCAGGAAGCCGCGCCCATCCTCCGACGCGACCAACAACTTGCGGCCCGGCTGGTGCTTGAACAGCGCGATGATGTCCACGTCGTTGCCGAGGTCGATCATCAGCCGCACCGGCTCGCCAAAGCCGCGGCCGCGCGGCAGCTTGTCGGCGGACAGGGTGTAGAACTTGCCGTTGGTGCCGAAGACCAGAAGCTTGTCGGTCGTCTCGCAGTGGACCCAGAAGCCCTCCGCGTCGCCTTCCTTGTACTTCACGTCGGCGCGCTCGGCGTCGGTCAGGTGGTTGCGCACCGCGCGGATCCAGCCCTTCTTGGAGCACAGCACGGTCAGCGGCTCGCGCTCCACCATGGCGTCCACGGGGATGTCGATGACGGCGGCGGCCTCGGCGACCTGGGTGCGGCGGTCCTCGCCGAAGCGCTTGCGAGTCTCCTCCGTTTCCTTGCCGATGGTCTTCCAGCGCAGGCCCTCGTCGGACAGAAGCTCCGTCAGCCCGGCCTTCTCGGCCTCGAGCTTCTCGTTCTCGCGCTGGATCTCCATCTCCTCCAGCTTGCGCAGGTTGCGCAGGCGCATGTTGAGGATGGCTTCGGCCTGCACCTCGGTCAGGGAGAAGGCGCGCATCAGCTCCTGCTTCGGCTCGTCCTCCTCGCGGATGATGCGGATGACCTCGTCCAGGTTCAGGTAGGCGATGAGGTAGCCGCCCAGCACCTCCAGCCGGTGGTCGATCTGCGCCAGCCGGTGGCGGCTGCGGCGGACCAGCACCTCGTGCCGGTGGTCGAGGAAGGCGTCCAGCACCTCGAACAGGTTCATGACGCGCGGGACGTTGTCCTTGTCCAGCACGTTCATGTTCATGGCAAAGCGGATTTCCAGGTCGGTCGTCTGGAACAGCGAGGCCATCAGGACCTCGGGATCCACGTTGCGGCTCTTCGGCACCAGGACGAGGCGCACGTCCTCCGCCGACTCGTCGCGCACGTCCTCCAATAGCACCAGCTTGCGGGCGGCCAGCAGCTCGGCGATCTTCTCGACCAGCCGGGCCTTCTGCACCTGATAGGGCATCTCGGTCACGACGACCTGCCAGGTGCCCTGCCCCAGCTTCTCCACCTCCCACTTGGCACGCAGCCGGAACGATCCGCGTCCGGTTCGATACGCTTCCACAACGTTCGCCCGCGGCTCAACCAGCACACCGCCGGTGGGGAAGTCGGGGCCGGAGATCAGCGTGACCAGATCCTCGATCCTGGTCGGCGCCGGCTTCTCCTTGCCGGCCAGCGCGGCCTTCACGCAGTCCTGCTTGTATTTCAGGACGAGGCGCAGAGCGGAGCAGATCTGGGCGACGTTGTGCGGCGGGATGTTGGTTGCCATGCCCACGGCGATGCCGCTGGACCCGTTGGCCAGCAGGTTGGGGAAGTTGGCGGGCAGGACCGCCGGCTCCTCCCCATCGCCGTCGTAGGTCGGTCGGAAATCGACCGCGTCCTCGTCGATTCCCTCCAGCAGCGCCTTGGCGACATCGGTCAGGCGCGCCTCGGTGTATCGCATGGCGGCGGCGTTGTCGCCGTCGATGTTGCCGAAGTTGCCCTGCCCGTCCACCAGCGGGTAGCGGACCGCGAAGTCCTGCGCGAGGCGGACCAGCGCGTCGTACACCGACGTGTCGCCGTGCGGGTGGAACTTACCGATCACGTCGCCGACCACGCGGGCCGACTTCTTCGGCGGCGTGGAGGGGTCCAGCCGCAGCTGGCTCATGGCGTAGAGCAGCCGCCGGTGCACGGGCTTCAGGCCGTCGCGCACGTCCGGCAGCGAGCGCGCCATGATCGTGGACAGCGCGTAGCTCAGGTACCGCTCGCTGAGGGCTTCGCGAAGCGGCTTCTCCGAAATATCGAGGACGGGGTCTTGGGCAGTCATGCTTTCTGGATACCAAATCTAGCGGGAACGCGCCACCGCGTTCGCGTAACGTTCTCTTAATCGCTCACGCGCCGCCGGCATCAGGCCGTTCAGCACGTGCCGTTCCAGGAAATGGCCGGTCAGGCGCAGGCCTTCCTCCACCTCCCGCGGGCCGCCGCCGCCCAGCCCGATCAGGAATCCGGGCAACGGAAGCAGCCGGTCGCGGTAGGGTTCGCCCGCCACGGCCGACACGGCGCGGCCGGTGCGCGGGCTGACATAAGCCAGATAGTCATTCGCCCCCGTCACCGCACAGCGGTCGAGGTCGAGGCCAAATCCAAGCTCGCCCAGCAGCCCCACCTCCCACCGGACGTAGGATTCCGCCCAGGCGTCGGTGCCCAGCAGGCCGAACAGGGCCAGCAGGCCGTCGAAGACGGGGGCGTGCGGCTCATGCTCCGGCAGGGCGGACTCGACCAGCGCGCAAGCGGCGGTCAGCGTGGCCAGCCGCAGGGGGTCGTCCAGGAACTCCGCCGCGTAGGCATGCACCGTTTCCAGCCCATAGTTGCCCAGATGCTCGGGCAGCCGCCCGCGCCAGCGCGCCGCCACCAGCGTGCCGGGTTCCAGCGTGCCCCGCTGGCGGCTTGTCCGACCGCCCATCACCATCCCGGCGTGCCGTCCATGCTCCCGCGTCAGCAGGGTGGCGACCGCCGAGGTCTCGCCGTGCGGGCGGGTCGACAGCACGATGCCCTGATCGGACCATTCCATGCCCATGCTCTATCAAGTTGTCGGCGTCCCCGCAATTCGCCAGCGGGTTCGCACAGGTCCGGAAGTTTCTCGCGGTGGAAACAACGTTTGCCCGAACGCAAGCTTCACATCTCGTTCACCATTCCGGCAATATGGTGGCAGCGTGCGAATTGTCCGTACGACAGACCAGGCAGCGATGATCCGGGGGCGGGGGCATTCCCGCGCGGCGAAGAGGGGGTCTTGAGCAGCACGATCGAGCGATACCTGCTGGCCGAGAAAGCCGGCTCCGAGGGCGTCTGGGACTGGGACCTTCGCAACGACACGATGTTCCTGTCACCACGCTTCAAGGAGTTCCTCGGCCTGCCGCCGGGTGATGCGAATCGCCCGGAGGATTGGCTCGACCACGTCCACCCCGAAGACATCGACTGGCTCTACGCCTCCTTCGAAGGACAGATGGTGGGCGTGTCGCTGCCGTTCCAGATCGAACACCGCGTGCGCCGCGCCGACGCCCGGACGGGTGATGCCGCCGGCGGCGAATCGCAATGGCGCTGGCTGGCGTGCCGCGGCATGGCGGTGATGGATGAATCCGGCGACCCGATCCGCCTCGTCGGCTCCGTCTCCGACATCACCGACCGCAAGCTTGCCGAAACCGCCCTGCGCAAGAGCGAGGAGCGCTACGCGCTCGCCGCCGCGGCCAGCAACGACGGACTGTGGGACTGGGACCTCGCTGCCGGGTCCGCCTACTATTCCCCGCGCTGGAAGGCGATGCTGGGCTTCGCGGAAGGCGACATCGGCGCCAGCCCCGACGAATGGCTCGGCCGCGTCCTGTCGGAGGATTTCCAACGCCTGCGCGACGCGCTCGACGCGCTGGGGGCGGACAACACGGTTTTCCAGATCGAATACCGCATGCGCGATGCGGCCGGGGACGTCCGTTGGATGTCATGCCGCGGCATCGCCGTGCTGGACGCCGACGGCAAGCCCGTGCGGCTGGTCGGCAGCCAGGCCGACGTGACCGACCGCAAGAACGCCGAACAGCGGCTCCTCCAGAGCGAGGAGCGCTACGCGCTCGCCGCGGCGGGCGCCAACGACGGGCTGTGGGACTGGCGGCTGGACACGGGCGAGGTCTATTACTCCCCGCGCTGGAAGGCGATGCTGGGCTTTGCCGGCGACGTGCTGTCTAACGGCATCGCGGAATGGTTCGACCGCGTCCTGCCCGACGACCTGGACGGGCTGAGGACAGCCCTGGAACTGCACCTGATCGGCGAGCGCGACCATCTCCAGCATGAATTCCGCATCCGCGCGGCGGACGGGACGGCGCAGTGGATGCTGGTCCGCGGCCTTGCCGTGCGCGACGACTCCGGACGTGCGGTGCGTATCGCCGGGTCGATGACCGACGTCACCGCGCAGAAGAAGGCGGAGCAGCAGTTGCTGTTCGACGCCTTCCACGACGGCATGACCGGGCTGCCCAACCGCACCCTTCTGCTCGACCGCATCGGGCAGGCGCTGGACCGCGACCGGCGCGCCGGAGGCAAGCCCTTCGCCGTGGTGATCATCGACCTCGACCGATTCAAGTCGATCAACGACGCGCTGGGCCCCATCGTCGGCGACAACCTGCTGAAGATCATCGCGCAGCGGCTGGACGGCACCCGCCGCATGGGCGACACGCTGGCCCGCCTGTCGGTGGACGAGTTCGCCATGCTGATCGGCGACATCGACGATGCCGGCGACGCCCTGGCCGCCGCGGAGCGGATGGCCCAGACCATCGCCAAGCCCCTGGCGCTGGACGGGCACGATCTGGTGCTGACCGCGTCCATCGGCATCGCGCTCAGCGCCACCGGCTACGACCGGCCGGAGGACATGCTGCGCGACGCCGGCCTTGCCATGTACCGCGCCAAATCGGGCGGGCGGGCGCGCATCGACGTGTTCGACAGCAACCTGCGCCGGCAGGCGATGGCGCAGATGCGCACCGAAACCGATCTGCGCACGGCGCTGGAGCAGGATCAGCTCTGCCTCTTCTACCAACCGATCATTGCGCTGTCGTCCGGCCGCATCGCCGGTTTCGAGGCCCTGATGCGCTGGAACCATCCGGAACGCGGCCTTGTCCCGCCCGGCGAGTTCATCCCGCTGGCCGAGGAATCGGGCCTGATCGTTCCCATGGGCCGCTGGGCCCTGCGCGAGGCGTCGCGGCAGCTCGCCCGGTGGCAGCGGCTGTTCCCGAACCCGACGCCGCTGTTCATGAGCGTCAACGTCTCCTCCCGCCAGTTCGGAGACGACGACCTCGTCGGGCTGGTGCGCAGCGTGCTGGACGAATGCGGCATTCCGCCGTCGAGCCTGAAGCTGGAGATCACCGAAAGCCTGCTGATGAAAGACCCCGCCAAGTGCCGGGTCCTGATGCAGAGCATCCGCGACATGGACGTGCGCCTGTCCATCGACGATTTCGGCACCGGCTATTCGTCCCTGTCCTACCTGCACAAGTTCCCGGCCGACACGCTGAAGATCGACCGCAGCTTCGTCCAGGCCGTCTCCACGGGCGAGGGCAACGCCGCCATCGTCCAAGTCATCGCCACGCTGGCCGCCATCCTGGGCATGGACGCCGTCGCCGAAGGCGTGGAGACGGAGACGGAGGCCGAGTTCCTGCGCGACATCATGTGCAAGTACGCGCAGGGCTTCCTCTACGCCCGCCCCGCACCCGCCGACGTCATCGAACGCCTGCTGGTCAAGGAGCAGGGCGAACCGCTGACCGTCGCCGGGCTGCCCTGATCCAGCCTGCCCTGACCCAACGAACACTTCCCCCTTACCCATGCTCTGTGCGAGTGTCCGCGCTCATCACCGGGATATGAGGACGTTTCGTTATGGCCGACCGCACCTGCGGAGAGTGCACGCTGTGCTGCAAACTGATGGGCGTGCCCGAACTGAAGAAGCCCTCGGCCAAGTGGTGCGTGTCCTGCGACCAGGGCAAGGGCTGCACGATTTATGAAGAGCGCCCGCAGTCCTGCCGAAACTTCCAGTGCTTCTGGCTGATGGACGAGAACTTCCCCGACGAGTTCCGCCCGGACCACATCCACGCCCTGGCCGCCTTCAACGACACCAAGGACAGCTGCGTCCTCCACGTCGATCCCGCCAAGCCCCGCGCCATGAGCAGCCCGGAGGTCAACGCCCTGATCGACGCCCTGCTGAAGGCCTACAAGAAGGTCTTCGTGCTCTCCGGCAAGGAAAGCGCCCTGATCCAGCGGTGATGGCCCAGTGGTGATGGCGGCCGCAGCCCGCCCAGCGCAGAAACCTTTCATTAACCATAACAAACCACCCTTCCGGCGCTCCTCCACCAGCGGATCGCCGGACGATGAACGCACTCTCCCGCCTCTTCCTTGCCGCAGCACTGGCCGTCCTGCCTGCTTCCGCCCTGGCCGCCCTCGCCGACGCGCCGCTGGCGCTGACCGGCAGTGGCGGCGATGCCTGGACGTTTCGCAAGACGGTCGAGGGCACGCTGACGCCGGGCGCGTGCGAGCGGGTCGAGGTTTCCTCCCCGCTCGGCTCCGCCATCGCCGACATTGACGGGTCCCGCTTTTCCGCGACCGTCCCGCTGGCCTCCGGCGCGAATGACATCCGCGCGCTCTGCCTCCATGACGGACAACAGGCGGCCTCCGCCGCCCAGCGCTGGACCGTCCGGCTGTCGGACGCGCCGAAGGCCTGGGTGCGCGCCGTCGCCACGCCGGACGGTCTCGTGCTGGATGCTGGACGCAGCCAGCCCGCCACCGGCCACGCCGCCCCCATCGCCAAGACGGAATGGCGCGCCGCCCCAGGCAACCCCGCGCCGCTCCCCGCCCTGCCCGCGACGGCCAAGCGCCTGACTCTCCCCACACCCTCCGCCGACGGCGAATACCGCGTGACCCTGCGCGTCACCGACGCGCTCGGCCGCGCCGACGAGAGCACCATTCTGTTCCGTGTGCGAAACGGCGCTGCCGAGGCCGTGGATCCGCAGCGCCATCGCCCATCCTGGATGGACGATGCGGTGGTCTACGGCGTCGTGCCGCACCTGTTCGGCCCGCGCGGCCTTGCCGACGTGACCGCCCGGCTGGACGACATCGCCGCGCTGGGCGTCACCGCCCTGTGGCTGTCGCCGCTGACGGAGGCGCCGGGGCTCGACTTTGGCTACGCCGTGACGGACCATTTCCGGCTGCGCGCCCGTTTCGGCAGCGAAACCGACCTGAAGACGCTGGTTGCCGCCGCGCACGCGCGGGGCATGCGGGTGCTGATGGACTTCGTGCCCAATCACCTGGACGAGCACCACCCCTATCACGCCGACGCGGCGGCACAGGGTCCGGCATCGCCCTATTACCGCTTTTTCGACCGCAAGCCGGACGGCGCGGTGTCCAGCTATTTCAACTGGTCCAACCTGAAGAACCTCAACTACGACAACCCCGAGGTTCAGCGCTACATGACCGAGGCCTTCGCCCACTGGGTGCGCGAACTGGGCATCGACGGCTTCCGGGTGGACGCGAGTTGGGCGGTGAAGGAGCGCGCGCCGGAGTTCTGGCCCGCCCTGCGGACCGAACTGCGCCGCATCAACCCCGACCTTCTGTTGCTGGCGGAGGCTTCCGCCCGCGATCCCTGGTACGTGGCGAACGGCTTCGACGCCGCCTATGACTGGACCGGCCAGCTTGGCCAGTGGGCGTGGCACGACGCCTTCGACGACGGTGCGCCCACGGCGGCCCGCCTGCGCGCGGCCTTGTCGGCCAGCGCGCCGGACACGCCGGTCTTCCGCTTCCTGAACAACAACGACACCGGCGCGCGCTTCATCACCCGGCACGGCCTTGCCCGCACCAGGGCCGCCGCCACGCTGCTGATGACTCTGCCCGGCGTCCCCTGCCTCTACACCGGCGACGAGGTCGGCGCGGCGTATGAACCCTATGGGGAACCGAATCCCGTCACCTGGGAGGATACCCAAAACCTGCGCGCCTTCTACACCCGGCTGGCGGCCCTGCGCCATGCGGAGGCCGCCCTGCACGCTCCCGGTCTCGAATGGCTGGACACCGCCCGGCCCGATACGGTGCTGGCCTACCGCCGCCCTGGAGCCGAGCCTGTCACCGTGGTCCTGAACTTCGGCCCGGAGCCCGCGGAGGCCCCGCGCTTCAGCGGACCGATGCGGGACCTGCTGACCGGCGCCGTCATCCAGCCCGGCGCGACTCTGCCCCCCTCCGGCACCTGGGTCCTGAAGGCCGCCGGTCCGCAGACGGCGGACAATGACGATGGTTGGTACAGGTCTCGTTGATCGGGGCGCGTCTCATTGCCAGCGGCTCACCACGAAGACACAAAGGGCACAAAGATTTCCACAAAGAAGCATCTCCACTGGATCACCGTCGCAAGCATCCAAGGCTCCTTAGTGCCTTCTTTGTGTTCTTCGTGCCTTAGTGGTAAATCCCCTTTGAAATGAGACCATAATCCTATAACCTGACCTTCATCACCGCCCGGATTGCGACCGTGCAACATCGCGCGTTTCATGTTGCACCGTGTTGCACGGCGTCGCATCCGCCTCATCGGTCGGCAGCGTCAGCGCGTCGCCCCAGTCCAGGCGGCGGGCGGCCTTGAAGGCAGCGCCGTCGCGCTTGCCCAGCACCCGCTCCGACGCGGCGCCATCCCGGCCGCAGAGCTTGAAGGCGATGCGCCCGTTCCCGGCGGAGCGCGGCGGGGCGATGATGCGGGCGTCCGGCACGGGGGCGGGATGGCGGGACGCGGCGATGTAGACGTACTTTTCGTCCTCCCACGGCACCTCCGCGCCCTTGGCCTGACGGTGCAGGCGGGATCGGGCGACGCGGCGGGAGAAATGGCACCAGTCCGGGGCAACCAACGGGCAAGCGGCGGTGTGGACGCAGGGCGCCAGCAGATGGGCACCGGCCACGACCAGCCGCTGGCGGGCCCGCAGGATGCGGCTCCAGCCCGCGGGAGTTCCAGGCTCGACGATCAGAAGTGTGCCGGCGGTCACCGACCACAGCCGGTCCACCAGCCGGTCCCGCGCCTCCTCCGACAGTTCATCCAGCACGTAGGCGAGCGTCACGAGGTCGCGGGGTTCCAGGTCGGGTAGCCCGGCGGCAACATCCGCCGCGTACCACGCGATCCGGGACGGCGCGGCTTCCCGCGCCAGGGCTTCACCCACCGCCCGGATGGCCGGGCTGCCTTCCAGCAGCAGGGCGTCGTCCAGGCTGGGCCATTGGTCGGACGCCGCCCACAGCGCGGTGCCGGGGCCGGCGCCGACGTCCAGCACCGTGACCGGCGCGAAGTCCGGCTGGACCGCCGCGACCGCCTCCATGCTGGCGCGGACGGCGGCGTAGGTGGCCGGCAACCGTGTGGCGAGATAGGCCCGCGCCGCCACGTCGTCCGACAGGTGGAAGCGTCCATCGCGCACCTCCGCCCGATAGCGTTGCGACAGCCGTTCGGCCGCGCGCTTCAGGTCGGCAAGGGCGATGCCGTCCAGCGCGCGGTCCACAGCGTGGCGGAGCGTGGGGGGAAGTTCCATGGTCCTGGTAGTCTCGGGATCGGGCGTGCTCGTCGCCGCGGTGTTAGCACGCCGCCCGATCCTTCGGGAATGGACAACCGTGGGGCGGCGTGCCCCGCCCTTATGCCCGGACCTGCCGCAGGAAGTCGTTCACCGCTCCGTTCAGCGTGCCGGCCATTTCCGACAGGCGGTCGGCGGCGCCCAGCATGGCGTCGGCGGACCGGCCGGTATCCACGGCGACCCGGCTGACGTCGCCGATGTTGGTGGACACGTCGGTGTTCATCGACGCCACCACATGGACGTTGTGGGCGATCTCCGACGTCGCTTCCCGCTGCTGGTCGACCGCCTGCGCGATGGACGTCACGCTGTCACCGATCACGGCGATGGTCGAGCCGATGCGCTCGATGGCCGTCACAACCTCTCCGGTGGAGGCCTGGATGCCCCGCACCAGCGTGGCGATCTCATCGGTGGCGGAGGCGGTCTGGTTGGCCAGCGCCTTCACCTCGCTGGCGACGACGGCGAAGCCCTTGCCGGCATCGCCGGCCCGCGCGGCCTCGATGCTGGCGTTCAGCGCAAGCAGATTGGTCTGCTGGGCGATGGCGGTGATGATGCCGACAACCTCGCCGATCTTCTGGGCGGAGTCCGAAAGGCCCTTGGTCAGGCCGTCGGCGCGCTGGGATTCGGCAACGGCCTCCACGGCCACGTCGCGGGAATGGGCGATCTGCCGGCCGATGCCGTCGATAGAAGAGGTCAGCTGCTCGCTGGCCGAGGCCACGGCGCCGACGTTGCTGGTCGCGGTGCCGGCGGCGTCCGCCGCGGCCCGCGTGCGCACGGCGGTGTCGGACGCCATGCCGGCCACCGCACGGGCCGAGCTGGTGACCTCCCCCGCCGCGACGGAGAGGGAGCCGGCCACGGCCTTCACCGTGCGCTCCAGCCCGTCGGCCAGTTCGTTCAGCAGGGCGCGGCGCTGCTCCTCGGCGCGCTGTTCCTGCACGCGGCGGTTCTCCTCGGCGCTGCGGCGCGCCTCCAGGGCCTCGCGGAAAGCGTGCACGGCGCCATGGATGTCGGCGAACTCGCGCAGCGGCGACGGGCGCAGGGTGACGGTCGTCTCCCCGCGCGACAGCGCCTGGAGCGCCTCGCTCGCCGCGCGGACCGGCTGCATGATGTAGCGGTAGCCCAGCAGCATGTTCACCGCGCCGATCAGGGCGACCACCGCGACCGCCCCCAGCGCGATGAACGACAGGCGCTCCAGCAGCGCCTTGACCTCGCCGGCGCCAGCCTGGCTCTGCGCGGCAACCGCGTCCGATGCGGCGTTCATCCGCTGGACCAGGCCGTCCACGAGGCTGCGGACCTCGCCATTGCGGGCGTAGCTGTCGGCGGACAGGCGCAGCATCTGTTCGCGCAGGGCGAAGGTTTCCGCCAGATCGGCCAGGGCGGCGATGTCGTCGCCGACGGTCTCGTACTCGTCGGTCTGCGGCAGATGCTTGCGCAGGTCCAGTGCCTTGGTGCCGTAGTCCTGGAACACCCGGCGGTCGTTGGCGACCGACGGCGGGTAGAGCTGCGACGGCAGGCGGGCCAGCAGCAGCTTCGCGTCGCGGACCGTGGAGAACAGGGCGGAAAGCGCCTGCTCGTCCTCCGGGTTCTTGGCGTCGCGCATGGCGAGCGACAGGCCGCGCCCGATGTCCGACGCCAGACTTTCGGCCCGGCTGACGTTGAACGTGAACTTCTTGCCCAGCGTCTCAAGCTGGGCGCCCATGGCCGCGGCGTCGCGGGTGGCGGTGACGACCTTGGTCACGACCTCCCGGATGTCGGGGCGCATGTCGGCGCTCATCCGCACACTCTGCGCGTCTAGGTTGGACAGGGTCTCCTCGCGCGTCGTCTCGTCGGTGGCCGCGATGACCGCCTCGCCGAGCTTCGCGAGACGCTCCGCCTCCAAGGCGATGCGCTGGTTCTTGCTGACCTGATGGGCAAGTTCGGCGTTGTCCGACGCGATCCGCATCGCATCGACCACGGCCATGCCGCCGAACACCGCCAGCGCTGCCACGACCGCCGCCGCCACGAGGCAATCCACCACGACGACCTGGAACGTCGTGCGCTTTGCAGAGCCGCCTGCCGAGAATGCCATCTACGATCCCATCCGCAACTTTCTGTCCGGCGAACGACGCGCGCGTTGCGCCACCAGCCGATTTATTAGTGTACTTATATGCTCGGAAAAGTGGGAGGGGAGCTATTGTGGAAAACCGAAGACAGGCATGCATCGGCTGAGGTGCCGGCGGCGGCGGCGCGCGAGGCACATCGGTTCGGATGAGGGATACGGGGAAGGACAAGACAACGCCGCCCCGGGCCGATGGCGTCACGAGCCACGGCCGGGGCGGCGTCGATCAGGAATTGCCGTAAGCAGGCCGTTACAGGCCGGCGCCGCTTCCGCCGGCCAGGGCCACGCAGACGCGGTCCTTGCCTTCCAGGCTGCCGCAGCCGCCGCTGCGCTGGGACACGAAGCGGATGACCACCCGTTCGCCCTTGCCGACCGAATTGGGCGGCAGCATCGCTTCCGCGACCATCGTCTCCACCGAGTGGGCCGGCGCGGTGCCGGACCTGGAGGCGGACGCCTTGCCGCCGGCCGGCGCGCGGTCGGCGGCGGCGACGAACTCGACCGGCGGCTTGGAAGCGCGGCCCTTCGGTTCCACCGCATGAACCGGCGGAGGCTCCAGCGCGGCGACCGCGACGGGCGGCGCGGCGGGGGCCGGGGTGATCGGTTCCGGCACAGCCTCCGGCCTGGAGGCGTTCGGCTTCGGCGCGGGCGCCGTGGCGGGAACGACCGCGACCTCGATGGCCGTGGCGCCGGAGGACTGCGACGCCGTGCGCGGTTCGGTTCCGCGCAGCGCGGGGGTCAGGGCCGCCAGATACAGTTTCGTCTCGCGCGGAAGCTTCTGCTTCTTGGCAAGGACGGCCGCGTAGCAGGCCGGGCCGCAATTGTAGGCGGCCAGGAAACCCGGTGCGCCGAACAGGTCGTACATCTCGCGCAGGTACGCGGTGCCGGCCAGGATGTTGTCGCGCGGGTTGGACGGGTCGGAGCCGAGCCCGTACTGCCACCGCATCATGTCATAGGTGCCGGGCATCACCTGCATAAGGCCGATGGCGCCGGCCGAACTGGTGATGGTGCGGCCGTTCATCTGGGCGCGCCCCCCGCTTTCCCGCATCATGACGGCGCGGATCCATTTCTCCGGCACGTCGAAGCGTTCCGACGCCTCGCGGATGTGGGGGACCCAGGGGGCCAGGGGGTCGTTCGGATCGATGGGGGCGACCGCCACCTCCGGAGCCGCGACGGGAGCCGTCGCCGTTTCCGGAGCGTTCGAGGCGCAACCCGCCAGACCGACGGCGAGGATCAGGGCGGCACCGGCGGCACGGGCCGCCGCGAAGTCTCGATAAGCCACAAGGAAGGGTCCGTGCTGGTGGCGCAGAGATCGAAAGCGTTAACCCCTTCTTGCGATGTATAGATGCCCGGTGTCAAGCAACAACGTGGCTGTATTGCCGGCCAACGCTCGATTTTCGTTTTTCCATGTCCATGTGGAATGGTTTTCCGCCAAATCCTGTTTATCCGCTTTCTGCCCGATTTGCCGCCCCCTTTCCGGCACAAATCTGTTGGTGTGGCGGCGCGCGGACCGTCCTGCTTTTGTCACGTCCGGCACAGGCGCCATGCCATGTTGCGCACCCTAAGACCTTGACTTTCTTGTGGGCAATGCATATTGAATGAACATTCATTTATGTTCGTGCACTGATGTCCGACACGCCCTCCCCATCCTCTCCACGTCGGTCCCGACGCAAGGACGCTCGCCCTGCCGAGGTGATCGAGGCGGCGCGCGACCTGTTCATCTCGCGCGGATATGCCGCAACCAAACTGGAAGACGTGGCGCGGAAGGCCGGCGTCAGCGTCGGCCTGCCCTACCTCTATTTCGAGAACAAGGAAGGGCTGTTCAAAGCCGTCGTCCGCGAATCGATCCTGCCCCAGTTCCGCATGGGGGAGGAAATGCTGGACAACTTCACCGGCACCAGCGAGGAGCTTTTGCGCTTCCTCTCCCACAAGTTCTGGGAAATGGAACAGTGTCCCGGCTCCGGCCTGTCCAAGCTGGTGATCGCGGAAGCCGGGAACTTCCCCGATCTCGCCCGCTTCTACATGGAGGAGGTCGTGATGCGCGGCCGGCGCTTCTTCGCGCGCGTCCTCCAACGGGGCATCGACCGGGGGGAGTTCCGCCCGATGGACGTTGACCAGATGGCACGCGTCGCGGCAGCCCCGCTGACCATGCTGTCCCTGTGGAACCATTCCCTGCGGCCTTTCGAGACCGATCCGGCCTTTGCCGCCGCCGAACCCTACATCGACGCCTACCTCGACCTCATGCTGAACGGGCTGAGGGCCGCACCCAAGGACGACACCCATGACTGACGCCGCCCACAGCCCCTTCGGCACCTCGCGCAGCCGGGTGCGCCGGCTGCTGCTGCCCCTGCTGCTGGCCGGGGTCCTGGCGGCGGGTGGCGGCGCCGCCTGGAAAGTCCGGACGGCCGGGGAGGCGGCAGCGATTCCTGCCCAGGCCCCACTGCCTCCATCCGAACGGCCGGTCGAACTGGCCGCCATCGAGGTGACGCGCGCCGCCCCACGCGCCCTGACCGAGACCGTGCGGCTCAGCGGGTCGGTGCAGCCGCTGGAGCAGTCGCTGGTGAAGTCGGAGGTCGCCGCGCGGCTGATCGAGGTGCCGGTGCGCGAGGGGCAGGCGGTGCGCAAGGGCGATGTACTCGCCCGCTTCGACACGGTCGAGCTGGCCGCCCGGCTGAACGAGAAGCTCAGCAACCTGGAGGGCGCCAAGGCGCAGCTGGTGTTGGCCGAGAAGACGCGCGCCAAGAACTTGGCCCTGCGCCAGAAGGACATCGTGTCCGAGACCAACATGGATCAGGCGCAGAGCACCTTCCGGTTCCAGCAGGCAACGGTGTCGGCGCTGGAAGCGCAGGTGGAGTTGGGCCGCAAGGCTCTCCGCGACGCCACGGTTGTCAGCCCCATCGACGGCACCGTGGCCGAGCGCGCGGTCAACCCCGGCGAGATGCTCGCCGTAAACACGAAGATGTTCTCGGTCGTCGACCTCAGCCGTGTGGAGGTCGAGGCGACCGTGCCAGCCGACGACGTGGCCCGGCTGAAGCCCGGCCAGACCGTGCGGCTGCGGGTGGAGGGGTTCGGCGATCGAGATTTCGTCGGCCAAATCGCCCGCATCAACCCCATGGCCCGCGCCGGCACCCGCGCCATCCCAGTCTATGTCAGCCTGGACAACGCCGACGGGGCTCTGCGCGGCGGCATGTTCGCGGCTGGCGACGCGATCGTAGCCCAATCCGACCGCGCCTTCGCCCTGCCCCCGGCCGCCATCCGCCGCGACGCCGAGGGCGACTTCGTGCTGGTGATTGCCGGTGGCCGGGTGGAACGGCGCAAGGTGCAGACCTTGGGCACGTGGTCGCGCGGCGACCTCGTCGAGCTGGACGGCCTCAAGGAAGGCGACGTGGTGGTGACCGCCCCCCTGCCCGGCCTCGCCGCCGGGCGGGCGGTGAAGGTCATGGGGAGCTGACCCGGCCATGCCGATCACCCGCATCAGCGTCGACAACCCCGTCTTCGCCACCATGATGATGGTGGCGCTGATGGTGCTTGGCCTGTTCTCGTACCAGCGCCTGGGCGTCGACCAGTTCCCCGACGTGGACTTCCCGGTCGTCGTCGTCTCGACCGAATATCCCGGCGCCAGCCCGGAATCCGTGGAAACGGACGTGACCCGGCTGGTCGAGGACGCGATCAACACCATCGCCGGCATTAAGACGCTGACCTCCCGCTCCTACGAGGGGCGTTCGGTCGTGGTCGCGGAGTTCGACCTGAAGACCGCCTCCACCCAGGCGCTTCAGGACGTGCGCGAGAAGGTCTCGGCCCTGCGCCCAGCCTTTCGGGACGAGGTGAAGGATCCGCAGATCACCCGCTTCAACCCGGACGACCAGCCCATCCTGTCGGTCGCGGTGAAGTCCGACATCCGGACGCTGCGCGATCTGACGACGATGACCGACCAGATCGTGCTGAAGCGCCTGCAGAATGTGCGCGGCGTCGGCCGGGCGACCATCGCGGGCGGGGTGAAACGCCAGATCCAGGTGCGCCTTCGGCCCGAGCGGCTGGAGGCGCTGGGCGTCGGCGTCGATCAGGTCATCAAGGCGGTCAAGGACGAGAACCAAGACCTGCCCGCCGGCACCGTTTCCGGCGGCGGGGCGGAACGCGTCGTCCAGGTGGACGGGCGCGTCATCGACCCGCGCCAACTCCTCGACCTGATCGTCACCCGCCGCGGCGGGGAGCCCGTGCGGCTGCGGCAGGTCGCGGAGGTGCTGGACGGGCAGGAGGAGCAGGAATCGGTCGCCCTGTTCAACGGCGCCCCGGCGCTGGCCGTCGATGTGGTGAAGATCCAGGGCGCCAACACGGTGGAGGTCGCGCGCGGCCTCTACAAGGCGCTGGACGAGCTGCGGCGCGACGGCTCCCTGCCTTCCGACGTGGCGCTGGAGGTGGTGCGCGACACCTCGCGCGGCATCACCAACTCGCTCAGCAACGTGCAGCACACGCTTGTGGAAGGCGGCGTGCTGACGATCTTCATCGTCATGATCTTCCTCGGGTCCTGGCGCAGCACGGTCATCACCGCGCTGACCCTGCCGGTCGCCGTGATGGGCACCTTCGGCGTGCTGGCCGCCTTCGGCTTCACGCTGAACGTCATGACGCTGATGGCGCTGTCGCTGGCCATCGGGATCCTGATCGACGACGCCATCGTGGTGCGCGAGAACATCATGCGCCACCTGGGCAAGGGCCAGGGGCACCGGCAAGCGGCGCTGGACGGCACGAAGGAGATCGGGCTGGCGGTTCTGGCCACCACCCTGACCATCGTCGCCGTATTCCTGCCCGTCGCCTTCATGGGCGGCATCATCGGCCGCTTCTTCCTCCAGTTCGGCATCACCGTATCGGCCGCGGTGCTGATCTCGCTGTTCGTGTCCTTCACGCTGGATCCCATGCTGTCCAGCCTGTGGTACGATCCGGCCGCCCACGGGCGGCACGGGCGCGGCGTGTTCGGCCGCTTCGCTGGAGGGTTCGAACGCGCCTTCAACGGTGTGGCCCGGCTTTACGGGCGGATGCTGGGTTGGGCGCTGAGGTGGCGCTGGCTGGTGCTGCTGGCGGCGCTGGCGATCTTCGTCGGCAGCTTCTTCCTGGTGTCGCGCATCGGCGTGGAGTTCGTGCCGGCCGCCGACCTTGGCGAATCGGTCGTTGACGTGGAAACCCCGGTCGGCTCCTCCCTGGACTACACGGCGGCCAAAATCCGGCAGGCGGAAGCGGCCATCCGGGAATTTCCGGAGGTCGCCTACACCTATTCCACCGTCAACACGGGCACGTCGGTCGGCAAGAACCGAGGCAGCGTCTATATTCGCCTGAAACCCATTGATCAGCGCAAGCGCTCCCCCAACGACCTCGCCCCGGCGATCCGCGAGCGGCTGTCGGCCATCCCGGGCATCAGCGTCGGCATCGGCATCCCCGGCGTGGGCGGCGTGCAGAAGCAGATCCAGGTGTCCGTCCAAGGCCGCGACATAGCGGAGCTGGACCGCATCTCCCATCAGGTCACCGCCGCCATGGGCCGCATTCCGGGCTTCGTGGACGTGGACAGCAGCCTGAAGGCCGCCAAGCCGACCCTTTCCGTGCGGCTGGAGCGCGAGTTGGCGAGCGACCTGGGTGTCGGCACGGCGCAGGTGGCCAACACGCTGCGGCCGCTGTTCGCGGGCGACACCGTGTCCACCTGGAAGGCGCCGGACGGCGAGACCTACGACGTGCTGGTCCGCCTGCCGGAAGGCGACCGGGTCGGCCGCGCCGACCTGGACCGCATTTACCTGACCGGCTCCAACGACGCGAACGGCACGCCGCGCATGGTGCCGCTGTCGCAGGTCAGCCGCGTCAGCACCACGCTCGGCGCCTCGCAGATCAACCGGCGCGACCTGTCGCGGGAGGTCAACGTCCAGGCCAACGTGCAGGGACGCCCAGCCGGCGACGCCGGCAAGGAGCTTCAGGCGGCGCTGGCCGAGATCAAGCTGCCGCCCGGATACCGCATCGTGTTCGGCGGCTCCACCAAGGACATCGCGGAAACGACGGGCTACGCGGCGCAGGCGCTGCTGCTGGCGGTCATCCTGATCTACCTGATCCTGGCCTCGCAGTTCGGCAGCTTCCTCCAGCCCATCGCCATCATGGCGTCGCTGCCGCTGTCGCTGGTCGGCGTGTTCCTGGGCCTGCTGGTGGCGGGGTCCACCCTGAACATCTTCAGCGCCATCGGCTTCATCATGCTGATGGGTCTGGTGACCAAGAACGCGATCCTGCTGGTGGACTTCGCCAACCAGGCCCGCGCCCGCGGGGTTGAACTGCGCGAAGCGGTGGTGGAGGCCGGCGTCATCCGCCTGCGCCCCATCGTCATGACCACCATGGCGATGATCTTCGGCATGATCCCACTGGCGCTGGGCATCGGCGAGGGCGCGCAGCAGCGCGCACCCATGGCCCACGCGGTGATCGGCGGCCTGATCAGTTCCACCCTGCTGACCCTGCTGGTGGTCCCGGTGATCCTCACCTACCTCGACGCCGTTTCACGGCGCTTCAAACGCTGGTTCAACCGCAAGGATCCGGACGCCGTGGCGCACGGCGTGGCGGCCGAATAATGCTCTCTTCCACCCGCTCCCCATCGGGGGGGCGGAAATGGGGGCAGTCACGCTCCATGCTCCAGAACCAGGACCGCGCCGAGCGCGAGCAGGCCTAGGAAGAAGCAACGCCGGAACGTCTCCGGACGGATGCGATTGCGGAGCCACTGGCCCAGGACCATGCCGCCCAGGGCGGGCAGCAGCGCCAGGGCTGAGGCGCCCGCCATCCCGCCTTCGAACAGGCCGTGGTGGGCAAGGCCGGCGGCCAGCGCCAGGGTCGAGACGGTGAAGGACAGGCCCAGCGCCTGCACCAGCTCGTTCCGATCCAGGTCGAGGGCCTGAAGGTACGGAACGGCGGGGATGACGAAGACGCCCGTCGCCGCGGTCACCACGCCCGTCGCCACCCCGACCAGCGGCGCCAGCCAGGATTCGGCGTGGCCCGGCACGCGGAACCTCACCTGCGCAAGGCCCATCAGGGCGTAGAGCACCAGCGCAACGCCCAGCGCCATGGCCGCCTGCCCAGCCTTGACGCCGGCCAGCAGACCGGCGCCGGCCCAAGTTCCCAGCGAAATGCCCAGCATCATCGGCCAGAGGCGGTCGAGGATGGCGCCGAAGCGCGGACCGGCGGCGAGCTGCCAGACGTTCGTCACAAGCGAAGGCACGACCAGCAGCACGGCCGCCTCGGCCGGCGGCATCACCAGCCCCAGAAGGCCGATGGCGACGGTCGGCAATCCCAGCCCGATCATGCCTTTGACGACACCGGCGAGGAGAAAGGTGAAGGCCACATGGGCCAGGAAGGTGAGCGGCAGGTCCATCATGGGAACGACTGGACGCCATCCCCGGCACAGAGGCAATGTGGATGATGCAAAGCCTGCCTTCGTACTAGCCGAAGGCTGAAGGCCTCCGGAGTTCCGCCATGCGCTTCGATCTGACCGACCTGCGCCTGTTCCTGCACGTGACCGAGGCGGAGAGCATCACCCACGGCGCCGAGCGCTCGCATCTGGCGCTCGCCTCCGCCAGCGCACGGATCCGGGGTATGGAGGAAACGCTCGGCGTTCCGCTGCTGGAACGGGGGCGGCGCGGCGTCCGCCCGACGCCGGCCGGGCAGGCGCTGGTGCATCACGCGCGCATCGTGCTGCAACAGATGGAGCGGATGCGGGGCGAACTGGGCGAGTACGCGCAGGGGCTGAAGGGGCACGTCCGCCTGCTGTCCAACACCGCCGCCCTGGCGGAATTCCTGCCCGAGGCGCTGGCCTCCTTCCTCGCCGGCCACCCGCACATCGACATCGACCTTGAGGAGAAGCCCAGCCACGAGATCGTCGGCGCGGTGGCCGAAGGGCTGGCCGACGCCGGGGTGGTGGCTGACCACGCCGACCTGTCGGGACTGGAGGTCTTCCCGTTCCGGATCGACCGGCTGGTGGTGGTCATGCCCCGCGGCCATGCCCTGGCCAGCCGCCGCAGCATCGCCTTCCGCGAGGTGATGGGGCATGAGTTTGTCGGGCTGGGCGCCCAAAACGCGCTTCAGCAGCACATCAACCAGCACGCGATCCGGGCCGGGCACCCGCTGAAGATCCGCGTGCGCGTTCGCGGCTTCGACGGCATCTGCCGGATGGTGGAGCAAGGGGTCGGGCTGGGGATCGTCCCGGAATCCTCCGCGAAACGCTGCCGGCGCTTCACCGCCATCCGCGCCGTGCGTCTGACCGATCCCTGGGCGGTGCGGAGGTTGTACGTCTGCGTCCGCCGGATGGACGCCCTGCCGCTGCACACCCGGCAGATGGTGGAGCATCTGACGCGGGGCGGAGAGGTGGCCGCGTAGCGCCGAGGGTTTTCACCACCAAGACACCAAGAAGGCACGAAAAGAAACGCTCCGGCCTGGACAACAGACCGGAGCGGGCGCGAAGGCGGGGGAAGGCCCCTTGGTGTCTTGGTGCCTTGGTGGTGAAAAGCCCTTCCTACTCCGCGCCCGGCACGGGGTGCGGGGCGTCGGGGGCGACGTCGGGGCGGCGCTTCAGCAGTCGGGCCACGAAGTTGCCCAGGTCTTCCATGTAGAGGTAGAGCACCGGCGTGATGTAGAGCGTCAGGATCTGCGACACGCACAGGCCGCCGACCACGGCGAGGCCCAGGGGCTGGCGCAGTTCGGCGGCGGCGCCATGGGCGACGGCGATGGGCAGTGTGCCCATGATGGCCGCCATGGTCGTCATCATGATCGGGCGGAAGCGCAGCAGGCAGGCCTGCTCGATGGCTTCGCGCGGCGACATGCCCTGGTTGCGCTGCGCGTCCACCGCGAAGTCGATCATCATGATGGCGTTCTTCTTCACGATGCCGATCAGCATCAGGATGCCGATGATCGCGATGACGCTGAGTTCCTGGCCGAACACCATCAGCGTCGCCAGCGCCCCGATGGCCGCCGACGGCAGGCCCGACAGGATGGTCAGCGGGTGGACGAAGCTCTCATAGAGGACGCCCAGGACCACATAGATCACCAGCACCGCCGCCAGCAGCAGCAGGCCCTGGCCGGCCTGGGCTTCCTGGAACACCTGGGCGGTGCCGGCAAAGCCGGTGGTGATGGTCGGGGGCAGCGCCATCTCCTGCTCGGCGTTGCGGATGGCGTTGACCGCCTCACCCAGGGAAGCGCCGGGGGCAAGGTTGAAGGACAGGGTCACGGCCGGAAGCTGGCCCTGGTGGTTCACGGTCAGCGGACCCGCCGTGCGCTGCACGCTGGCGAAGGCGTCCAGCGGCACCAGCTTTCCGGAACTGGAGCGGACATAGATGCGCGATAGGGCGCTGTCGTCCTCCTGGAACTTCGGCTGGAGTTCGATCAGCACCTGATAGTCGTTGCTGGGCGTGTAGATGGTCGACACCTGCCGCTGCCCGAAGGCGCTGTAGAGTGTCGAGCGCACCTGATCCACGCCGATGCCCAGCGTCGCCGCCTTCTCGCGGTCCACATGCACGTAGGCCTGCGGGCTGTTGAGCTGGAGGTCGCTGGTCACGTCCTGAAGGATCGGAATGTCGTGCAGGGCGCGTTCAAGGCGCTCCGCCCACTGGTACAGCTCCCGAAGGTCCAGGCCCTGGATCGTGTACTGGTACAGGCTCTTGGACGCACGGCCGCCGATGCGCAGGTTCTGCACCGGCTGCATGAAGACCGCCATGCCGGGAATGCCGGCCAGCTCGCGGCGCAGCTGCTGGATCACCTCGCCGGCGCCGGGGCGCTCGCTGCGCGGCTTCAGCACGATGAACATGCGGCCGGAGTTGATGGAATTGCCGCCGATGGCCACGGAGGAGGTCACGTCCTGCACGGCCGGGTGCGCCTTGATGATCGCCGCGACCTGCTGCTGCCGCTCCGCCATCGCTGGGAAGGAGATGTCGGGTGCCGCTTCCGTCGTCACCGAGATCTGGCCGATGTCCTCGGTCGGGAAAAAGCCCTTCGGGATGGCCGAAGCCAGATAGACGGACCCCACCACGGTGCCGATCATGACCAGCCCCATGATGGGCTTGTACCGCAACGCCAGCCGCAGCGTCGCCCCATAGCCCCGCAGCAGGGCGTCGAAGCCGCCTTCCAGGATACGGCCGAACAGACCCTCCTTCGCGCCGTGCGGCTCGTGCGTCAGCATGCGGGAGCACATCATCGGCGTCAGCGTCAGCGCCACGAAGGCCGAGGCGGCGATGGCCATCGTCACCACCAGCGCGAATTCGTGGAACACCCGGCCGACCACGCCGCCCATCAGCAGGATGGGAATGAACACCGCCACCAGCGACAGGGTAATGGAGACGATGGTGAAGCCGATCTCCCTCGATCCCCGGATGGCCGCGTCGAAGGGCCGCATGCCCTCTTCCACGTAGCGGACGATGTTCTCCATCATCACGATGGCGTCGTCGACGACGAGGCCAACCGCCAGTGTCAGCGCCATCAGCGAGATGTTGTCGATGGAAAAGCCCATCAGGTGCATGCCGCCGGCCGTCGCGATCAGCGAGATCGGCACGGTCAGCGCCGGGATCAGCGTGGCCGACAGGCGGCGCAGGAACAGGAAAATCACCATCACGACCAGCGCGATGGTCAGGGCCAGCGTGAACTGGACGTCCTCCACCGCCTCGCGGATCGAGGTGGAGCGGTCGTTCATCACCTCCACCCTAGCGCTGGGCGGAAGCTGGGCGCGGAAGGTCGGCAGCAACTCCCTCACCCGGTCCACCACCTCCACGGTGTTGGCGTCGGGCTGGCGCTGCACGGCCATCACGATGGCGCGCGTGCCGTTGTGCCAGCTTGCGGTGCGGATGTTCTCCACGCTGTCCAGCACGGTCGCCACGTCGCCCAGCCGCACCGGCGCGCCGTTGCGCCACGCAACGATCAGGTCGCGGAAGGCAGCGGCGTTGGGCAGCTGCGGGTTGGCGGCGAGCACGAGCTGCTGCCGTTCGCCCGACAGCGTGCCGACCGGCGTGTTGGCGTTGGCGGCGGCCAGGGCCTTTTGCAGCTCGTCGATTCCGATGCCGCGCACGGACAGCGCGTTGGGGTCCACCTGGACGCGCACCGCGTATTTCTGCGAGCCGTAGATCTGCACCTGCGCGATGCCCGGCAGCGTGCCGACCTTGGGCTGCACCGCCGTTTCGGCGAAATCGTTCAGCTGCGACAGCGGCAGCGTCGGCGAGCTGAGCGACAGCAGCAGGATCGGCGCGTCGGCCGGGTTGACCTTGCGGTAGCTGGGCGGGGTCGTCATCTCCGCCGGCAGGCGGCGCTGGGTGCGGGCGATGGCCGCCTGCACGTCCTGCGCGGCGGCGTCGATGTCGCGTTCCAGCACGAACTGGATGGTGATGGAGGTGTTGCCGAGGCTCGACGTCGAGGTCAGCGTGTCGATGCCGGCGATGGTGGAGAACTCACGCTCCAGCGGGCTCGCCACCGAGGCGGCCATGGTCTCCGGGCTGGCTCCCGGCAGCGTGGCGGACACGTTGATGACCGGGAAGTCCACCCGCGGCAGCGCCGCGACGGGAAGCTGGCGGTAGGCCGCCAACCCTCCGAGCACGAGGGCTGCCGTCAGCAGGATGGTCATCACAGGACGGCGGATGCAAAGCTCCGACAGGTTCACGACGCACCTCCCGTCACCGGCGCGGCGGCGCCTTCGCTCTTCTTCTTGCCCTCACCTTTCTCGTCGCCGCGGATGGTGACCTTGGCGCCGGGGAACAGGCGGGATTGGCCGTCCACCACCACCCGCTCACCGGCTTGCACGCCGCTGGCGATGACGGCGATGCCGTCCTGGCTGCGCGACACGGTCACCGGGCGCACCTCCACAGTGTCGTCGGCCTTCACGACATAGACGAAACGGCCCTGCTGGCCGGTCTGCACCGATTCATCGGGCAGGGTCAGCGCCTGCGGCTCGACGCGAAGCGTCAGCACCACGTCCACGAACTGGCCGGGCCACAGGCGGGTGTCGGCGTTGGGGAACTGGCCTTTCACCAGGATGGTGCCGGACTGCTGGTCCACTTGGCTGTCCACGAAGGTCAGAACACCGTCCGCCGGGGTGCGGCTGTCGCCGGGGATGCCTGCGGTGACCGGCAGCTTGCCCGTCTCCATTGCCTTGCGGATGGTCGGCAGGTGGCGTTCCGGCACGTTGAAGGCGACGGTGATCGGGCGCAGCTGCGTCAGCGTGACCAGGGGCGTGGCGTCGGCCGCGCGCACCATGGTGCCGGGCTTGGCGTTGACGGCGCCGGTGCGGCCATCCATCGGCGCTGTGATGCGGGTGAAGGACAGCGACACCTTCGCCGCCTCGATGGCCGCGAGATCGGCCTTCACCGTGCCTTCCAGCGCGTCCGCCGTGGCGACCGCCGCGTCGAGCTGCTGGCGCGACACGGCGTTGGAGCGCATCAACTCGGAGTAGCGCTTCACGTCGCCGCGGGCCTTTTCCAGGTTGGCTTTGTCGCGTTCCAGATTTGCCTGGGCCTGCCGAAGCTGTGCATCCAGCGCGCGGGCGTCGAGGGAGAACAGCAGGTCGCCGGCCTTCACCTCCTGCCCTTCGGTGAAGTGGACGGTCTCCACCACCGTGTCGACGCGGGCCTTAATGGCGACGGCGGCAAGCGGCTGGACCGATCCAATGGTGCCCAGCCGCTCGGGCACGGAACGCACTTCCACCGGCTTCACCACCACCGGAACCCCGCGCGGAGCGGCCGGCGCCGCGGCCTTGGCCACCTGCACGTCGGCCTCCCCGGCCTTCTGCGTGTACCAATAGCCACCGCCGGCAAGGGCAGCCACCAGCAGCGCCGGCAACAGAATGCGTTTCGTCACGTCGAACTCCCGGCTCGGAGGCCCGTTTGGGTGTGGCCCGTCTTGGTGAGGGCTCCGGCCCTTGCCACGGTGAAGGTATCTGTGGAAGCAGCGGTGGAATTGGCGGTGCCTGCCAGCACCATGTCGAGGATGGCGCGCTCCAGCTTGTCGCGGGGGCGGTCGCCCGCCCCCATGATGCCGCCGCGCACCATGCCGATGATCACGATGGGCGTGATGTCGGTGTCCATTTCGCGGAAGTCGCCGGCGGAAATCCCGGCCTCCAGCACCGTCCGCAACGACGCGGCGATGCGCGCGGAGCGGCGGCGCAACAGGCGCCGGCCCTGTTCGGCGAGGTTGGAGTGATCGCCGCCGAGCAGCTTCAGCGTCGGCAACTGCTCCGCCAGGATGTCGATCAGGGCCGACACCATGGCGGTCAGCTGTTCCCGCGGGGCGGCGGCCGGCGGCGGGGCGGCGAGGCGGCCGTCCAACTCGTCCAGCGCCCGCCCGAGCGATTCCAGGTACAAGTCTTCCTTGGACGGGAAATAGCGGTACAGCGTAGCCTTTCCCACGCCGGCCTGTTTCGCCACCTCGTCCATCTGAACGTCGGCGTAGGAGCGTTGCGCGAACAGGACCGACGCCGCCGCGAGGATCGCCTCACGGCGCTTCTGGCGCCAGTTCGGTGCCGCGTCGAAGGGCATCAGTTGGCCTTTCCGGTCAGAGAGCCCGAATTTCATATTAAGGAAAAATGAAACTCGTGGGTTTCAAAAACTGAAAATACCTGAGCCCTGGACCCTGTCAAGCATCATGGTCGGCCAAAACGTCGCTGCGACCTCTTGCACACTTGACAGACGCATTCGATGATCGCGACTCACCCGAACGTGACGCGGCCGATGCTGAGCCTGAAGAACCTGGAAGCCTTCGAGCGGAACACCCGGCTCGACCAGGACCAATGGATTCCGGTCATGGCAGTCCATCCAAAATGAAAATTTGACGAACATGCCGGATGTGTGAACCCTTCCCCTTCAACGGTATGGCCGCGGAGGTTCCGCCGCCGACGCAGTCCGTGCCTCGGATCACTCCGGCGCCGGGCTGTACGGCGTCCCCTTCGCTCGCTTGTGTTCATTTCGGTCGCATAACAGGGAGGTCCCCATAACATGACCGCGATCACTCTGCGTTCCCGCCTCATCGCCGCGGCTTTCGGGCTCGGCCTCGCCGCCACCCCGGTCGCGGCATCGGCCGAGACCTGGGACATGCCGACGCCGTATCCCGACACCAACCTCCACACCATCGTCGTGCGCCAGTTCGCCGATGACGTGAAGTCGGCCACCAACGGCAAGGTCCAGATCACCGTCCATTCCAACGGCTCGCTGATCAAGCATCCGGAGATCAAGCGTGCCGTCCAGTCCGGGCAGGCGCAGCTGGGCGAGGTGCTGATCAGTTCCTGGGCGAACGAGGATCCGCTCTACGGCCTCGATTCGGTGCCGTTCCTGGCGACCGACTTCGCCGCGTCGAAGAAGCTCTACGAAGTCTCCAAGCCCTACCTGGAGAAGAAGCTGGAGCGGCAGCGCCTGAAGCTCCTCTACTCGATTCCGTGGCCGCCGCAGGGCCTGTACGTGAAGGAGGAGATCGCCTCTGTCGACAACCTGAAGGGACAGAAGTTCCGCGCCTACAACCCGGCCACCACCCGCATCGCGGAACTGTCGGGCGCCGTCCCGACCAAGATTGAGGCCGCCGAGGTCGCGCAGGCCTTCGGCACCGGCATCGTCACGGCCATGATCACCTCGGCCGCCACCGGCGTGGACACCAAAGCCTGGGACTTCGTGAAGGTCTATTACGACATCCAGGCCTGGCTGCCGCGCAACATGGTCTTCATCAGCAACGAGGTCTGGAAGGGCCTGGACCCGGCCACGCAGAAGGCCGTCCAGGAGGCCGCCGCCAAGGCCGAGGCCACCGGCTGGGCCGAGTGGGAGAAGAAGACCGCCGAGTTGAACAAGACGCTGGCCGACAACGGAATGAAGGTGCTGGCCCCGACGCCCGCCATCAAGGACGGCTTCGCCGCCATCGGCAAGACCATGACCGATGAGTGGACGAAGGCCGCCGGCTCTGACGGCGAGGCGATCATCGCGGCGTTCAAGAAGTAAGAAACTGGCTTTCCCCCACCCTACCCCTCCCCCGCTGTGCGGGGGAGGGAACTGGTGCAGGACTTTTGCGAGGGTCCTGTCTCCCTCCTCCGCCCAGCGGGGGAGGGTCGGGGTGGGGGCAATACGCCGATACAAAAACAACTCCCCGCCTGACTTCCGGAGGTGGTCGCGTCATGCGCACCGCACTGTCCTTTCTTTACCGCGCCGCCGAAGTTCTGGGCGCGGTGTTCCTGGTGCTGATCGGCGTGCTGATCGTCAGCCAGGTGTTTTCGCGCCTGCTGGGCCGCATGGTTCCGGGGGCTGACGAACTGGCCGGCTACTGCATGGCCGCGTCCTTTTTCCTGATGCTCGGGCCGGCGCTGCGCCGCGGCGCGCACATCCGCGTCGGCGTTCTGGTCGACCGCCTGCACGGCGGCGCGCGTCGCGTTTTCGAGGTGATCTGCCTGGGCTTCGCCACCGCGCTCAGCCTCTACTTCGCCTACTACTGGGTGCAGATGACCTACGACTCCTACGATTTCGGCGACCTCAGCCAGGGCGTGCTGCCGATCCCGCTGTGGATCCCCCAGGCGGCCATGGCGGCCGGGCTGATCGTGCTGGTCGTGGCGCTGATCGACGACCTGGTGGCCGTGCTCCAGGGCCGCGAGGCGTCCTATCAGAACGCCGGCTTGCAGAGCGAGGGCTGAGCCATGGACCAGACGACCGCCTCCATCGTCGTCATGGTGACGATGTTCCTGATGCTGGGTGCCGGCGTGTGGGTCGCGCTGGCGCTGGCCGGCGTCGGCTTCATTGCCATGGCGCTGTTCACCACGCGCCCCATCGGCATGGTCATGGCGACCAACATCTGGGGCGCCAGCACGTCCTGGACGCTGACCGCCCTGCCGCTGTTCATCTGGATGGGCGAGATCCTGTTCCGCACACGCATCTCGTCCGACATGTTCAAAGGGCTGGCACCCTGGATGGGCTGGCTGCCCGGCCGGCTGATGCACGTCAACATCGTCGGCTGCTCGATCTTCGCGGCCGTGTCCGGCTCCTCCGCCGCGACGGCCGCCACCATCGGCCGCATGACCATCCCGGAGCTGACCCGGCGCGGCTATGACCCGATGATGATCGTGGGCTCGCTGGCCGGCGCCGGCACGCTGGGCCTGCTGATCCCGCCGTCGATCATCATGATCGTCTACGGCGTGGCCGCGGACGTGTCGATCGCCCGCCTGTTCATCGCCGGCGTCATCCCCGGCATCCTGCTGACCAGCCTGTTCATGGCCTATGTCGGCGGCTGGTCGCTGCTGAACCCCAAGCGCGTGCCGCCGCCCGAGCCGCGGCAGAGCTTTGCCGAGAAGCTGCGCGACACCGGGTCGCTGATCCCGGTCATTCTACTGATCGTCGCCGTGCTGGGCTCCATCTACGTCGGCATCGCGACGCCGACGGAGGCAGCGGGCGTCGGCGTGCTGGGCTCCCTGATCCTGGCTCTGGCGACCGGGACGCTGAACTGGGCAACCTTCCGCGACAGCGTGCTGGGGGCCGCTCACACCTCCTGCATGATCGGCTTCATCCTGGCGGGTGCGGCCTTCCTGACCGTGGCCATGGGCTACACCGGGATCCCGCGCCTTTTGGCGGAGTGGATCACGTCGATGCAGCTGTCCACCGCGGCGCTGCTGGTCGTGCTGACCATCTTCTTCGTCATCATGGGCTGCTTCCTGGACGGCATCTCCATGGTGGTGCTGACGACGTCGGTCATCATGCCGATGGTGCAGAAGGCCGGAATCGACCTGCTGTGGTTCGGCATCTACATCGTCATCGTGGTGGAGATGGCGCAGATCACCCCGCCGGTCGGCTTCAACCTGTTCGTTCTGCAACCCATGACGGGCAAGGACATCTTCACCATCGGCAAGGCCGCGTTTCCCTTCTTCGTCGTGATGGCGTTGATGGTGGTCCTGCTGTGGGTGTTCCCGGAGCTGGTGACGTGGCTGCCGTCCAAGATGATCGGGTAAGGAGCGCCCCCGTGACCTCCATTGGAGATGTCCGCTTCACCACGGCCGGCGACACCGCCTTCAACGTGGAGTTCGGCGACGGCATCGACCGGCCGACCAACGCCCGCGTCATGGCCCTGCACGCCCGCCTGAAGGCGGCCAGGGAGGAAGGGCGCGTGGCCGGGTTGGTGGAGACGGTGCCGACCTTCCGCTCCCTTCTTGTCGTGTACGACCCGGCGGCGACCCGCCGCCGGGAGGTGCAGGCCGCCGTAGAGGCCGAACTCGCCCACGCCGGGCGCGCGCCCTCCGCCGGCGCGCTGTGGCGGCTGCCCGTCTGCTACGACGCCGAGCTTGGGCCGGACCTGGAAGAGGTCTCCGCCGCGCTGGGCCTGACGACGGAGCGGCTGGTCGATCTCCACGGCTCCACCGAGTATTTCGTCTACATGCTTGGTTTCATGCCGGGCTTCGGCTACATGGGCGACCTGCCGCCGGAACTGGAGAAGCCCCGCCGGACCGAGCCGCGCGTGCGCGTGCCGGCGGGCTCCGTCGCCATCGCTGGGCGGCTGACCACCGTCTACCCGTGGGAGAGCCCCGGCGGCTGGCACCTGATCGGGCGCTGCCCAGTGCCCCTCTATGATGGCGCCCGCCCCTCCCCCGTGCTGCTCGCCGCGGGTGACCGCGTGCGGTTCGACGCGGTGGACCGGGCGCGGTTCGACGCGCTGGCGGCGGACGTCGCGGCGGGCCGGTTCGACCCCGAGACGTTGAGGGCCGCGTCATGACCGCCCCTTGCTTGACCGTGGTCCGGCCGGGCCTGTTCGCGACCATCCAGGATCTGGGCCGTGTCGGCCATCAGGAACTCGGCATGCCGGTGGCCGGCGCGTTGGACCCGGTGGCGCTGCGGCTTGCCAACGCGCTGGTCGGCAACCCGACCGGGACCGCGGGGGTGGAGATCGCCCTGCTCGGTCCCGCGCTGAAGGTCGAGGCTGAGTCGGTGCGCGTCGCGGTCGTCGGGCCGATGGCGTTGAGTTTGGAACGCGACGGCCAATCGCCCGCTCCGCTGGAACCCTACCGCACTCACACGCTGGCCCGTGGCGACGTGCTGAAGCTGGGCGCCGTGACCGGCGCCGCCGTCGCCTATCTGGCGGTGGCTGGCGGATTCGCGCTGGAGCCGTTCCTCGGCAGCCTGTCCACCTATGTGCGGGCCGGCATCGGGCCGCTGGGGGGCAAGCCGCTGGGCGACGGCGCGCGGCTTCCGCTGGTGTGCGGCGATGCCCCATCGGGGAGCGACGTGGAGTTGCCCCACGCGCCGGAGTACGGCGGCGGCGCGGTGCGCGTCGTGTTGGGCCCGCAGGAGGACCGCTTCACGGTGGAGGCGGTGGAGACCTTCCTATCCGCGACTTACCGCGTCGGCAAGGAGGCCGACCGCATGGGCCTGCGGTTGGAGGGGCCGGCTCTGCGCCACAAGGCAACGGCCGACATCCCGTCGGACGGGCTGGTCACCGGTTCCATCCAGGTGCCGGGCAACGGGCAGCCGATCCTGTTGCTGAACGACCACCAGACGGCTGGCGGCTACGCCAAGATCGCCACGGTGATTTCCGCCGACCTGCCGCGTGTCGGCCGGTTGAGCCCCGGCGACGCCCTGGCCTTCCGCACCGTGACGGTGGAGGAGGCGGAGGACATCCGTCGCCGGCAGGAACAGACCATCGCCGGCTGGATCCGCGCCATCCGCCCCGTGCGGCCGGCGGGCGGCGTGGATCTGGACGCGCTCTATTCGGAAAACCTCGTGTCCGGTGTCGTGGACATCGTGAACGGCAACGGGGACGTGCTGAACGCAGAAAACATGAACGGGAGGGCACCATGACCATCACCGTGAACCTGAACGCCGACCTGGGCGAGGGCTACGGCGCCTATGCCATGGGCGACGACGAGTCCATGCTGGGCATCGTCTCGTCCGCCAACATCGCCTGCGGCTTTCACGCGGGCGACCCGGTGGTGATGACGCGCACGGTGAAGAACGCGCTGTCCAAGGGCGTCAGCCTGGGCGCCCACCCCGCCTACCCGGACCTGCAAGGATTCGGGCGGCGGCCCATGCGTCTGTCGCCCACGGAGTTGGAGGCCATGGTCGCCTACCAGATCGGCGGGCTGATGGGCATCGCCGCGACCTGCGGCGGCAAAGTCACCCACGTGAAGCCTCACGGTGCGCTGAGCAACATGGCCGCGGTGGACGAGTCGCTGTCCATGGCCATCGGCCGCGCCATCAAGGGCGTGGATCCGTCGCTGATCTTCCTGGCCATCGCCGGGTCGGAGATGGCGAAGGCCGGCCGCGCGCTGGGCCTCGCCACCGCGGAGGAGGTGTTCGCCGACCGCGCCTACGACGACACCGGCAACCTCGTCCCCCGCAGCCAGCCCGGCGCCATGATCCACGACCCCGAACTGGCGGCCACCAACGTGCTGCGCATGCTGGAGGATGGCGTGATCGTCTCCATCACCGGCAAGCGCATCCCCTGCACCGCCCATTCCGTCTGCGTCCACGGCGACGAGCCAAGCGCCGTCGCCATGGCGACGACGCTGCGCCGGACGCTGGAGGCGAAAGGCGTGCGGATCACGACCCTGCCGGAGATGCGGGAGAGGTTCTAACTCCCTCTCCTCAGAGGGGAGAGGGGACAAGAATGAAGGGTCGTGGTCACTCCGCCGGATGCGGCGCTGCCCCATGCGGCGGGACGGCCTAATCCTCCTCCGCCGGGAAGGGCTTCTTCTTGGCGATGTAGCTGTAGACCGTCGGCACGACGAACAGGGTCAGCAGCGTGCCCAGCATCATGCCGCCGACGATCACGGCGCCGATCGCCTGCCGGCTCTCCGCACCGGCGCCGTGGGCGTTGGCGAGCGGGACGGCGCCCAGCACCATGGCGCCGGTGGTCATCAGGATGGGGCGCAGGCGCAGCACGGCCGCCTCTTCCACCGCCTTGCGGATGTCCACCCCCTCGCGCTGGAGCTGGTTGGCGAACTCCACGATCAGGATGCCGTGCTTGGTGATCAGGCCGACGAGCGTGACGAGGCCGATCTGGCTGTACACGTTCATCGTGGCACCGGTGAAATGCAGGGCCGCCAAGGCGCCGGTCATCGACAACGGTACCGTCAGCATGATGACGAAGGGGTCGATGAAGCTCTCGAACTGGGCGGCCAGCACCAGATAGATGAAGGCGAGCGCCAGCACGAAGACGAAGTACAGGCCCGTCGCCGATTCACGGAACTCGCGGCTCTGGCCGGCGTAGTCGGTCTGGGCGGTAACCGGCAGCACACGATCCGCCGCCGCCTGGAGGTAACCCAGCGCCTCGCCCAGCGAGGTGCCCGGCGCCAGTGTCGCGGTGATGGTGACGGAGCGCAGCTTGTTGAAGTGGTTCAGTTCCTTCGGCGCCACCCGCTCCTCGATATGGACGAGGTTGGCGAGCGAGATCATCGCCCCGGTGGTCGTCCCGACTCCCGCCATCGACGCCACCGGCGGCGTGCCGCGCACGTAGATGGAGGCGATGTCGTCCGGGTTGCGGCGATCGATGTCCGCGACCTTGACGATCACGTCGTACTGCTTGCCATCCCTCTTGAACCGGGTGACCTGCCGGCCGCCGAGCAGCGTTTCCAGCGTGCGGCCCACCGTTTCCACGTCCACGCCCAGGTCCGCCGCCTTGTCGCGGTCGATGGTGATGCGCAGCTCCGGCTTGTTCAGCTTCAGGTCGGTGTCGAGGTTGGTCAGGCCGGGGAACTTCCGCGCCTCCGTCAGCAGGCCGTCGACCATCTTCTGAAGCTCTGCGTAGGGCAGCGAGCTTTGGATGACGAAGTTGACCGGCTTCTCCACCGGGCTCTGCCCCAGCGACGGCGGGTTGGTGGCGAAGGCCAGGATGCCGGGTATGCCGAACATCTTCGGAAACAGCTGCGCGGTGATCGCCTGCTGCTTCACGTCACGCTGGTCCCAGTCGACAAGGCGGACGAAGCTGATGCCCTGGTTCACCACCGGGAAGCCGACCACGACGAAGAACTTCTCCAGCACAGGAATGTCGCGGAACAGCGCCTCCATGCGCTTGGCGTAGCCCTCCGTGTAGTCCAGCGTCGAGCCTTCCGGCGCGATGGCGATGCCGACGATGGTGCCGCGATCCTCCACGGGCGCCAGTTCCGACTTCAGACCGGTGAACAGCGTGTAGCTGAGCGCCGCGACGACCGCCCCGATCAGCAGCACCAGCGGCCGGGCGCGCAGCGACAGGCGCAGCAGGCCGCGGTAGCCGCGGGTCATTCCGTTCAGAAAGCCCTCGATCAGGTTGTAGAAGATGTTGTGCTTCGTCTGATGCTTCAGCAGCTTGGAGCACATCATCGGCGACAGGGTCAGGGCCACGAAGCCCGACACGATCACCGCGCCCGCCAGCGTCAGCGCGAATTCGGAGAAGAGGCGGCCCGTCCGGCCGGTCATGAAGCCGATGGGCGCGTAGACCGCGGCCAGCGTGATGGTCATCGCGATGACTGCAAAGCCTATCTCCTTCGATCCCTTCAGCGCCGCCTGGAAGGGGGGCATGCCCTCCTCCACGTGGCGGTAGATGTTCTCCAGCATCACGATGGCGTCGTCCACGACGAGGCCGATGGCGAGCACCATGGACAGCAGCGTCAGCGTGTTGACCGAGAAGCCGAAGGCGTACATCAGCGCGAAACCGCCGACCAGCGACACCGGGATGGTCACCAGCGGCACCAGCGTGGCCCGAAGGCTGCGTAGGAAGAAGAAGATAACCAGCACCACCAGAACGATCGCCTCGAAGATGGTGCGGAACACCGCGTCGATGGATTTCGCGATGAAGACGGAGCTGTCGTAACCAACGTCCACGCCCATGCCTTCCGGCACGGCGGCGCGGATCAGCGGCAGGGCGTTGTTCACCGCCTTCGATACGTCGAGCGGGTTGGCGGTGGACTGCTTCACGACGCCGATGGCGACGGCCGGGCGCCCGTTGAAGCGGGCGCTGACGCGCTCGTCCAGGGCGCCGATCTCGGCGCGGCCGACGTCCTTCAGACGGACGAGATAGCCGCCCTCGTCGCGCAGGATGATGCGGTCGAACTCCGCCGGCGTGCGCAGATCGGTTTCCGACACCACGGTGAACTCGCGCGCTTTGCTTTCCACGCGGCCGGCCGGGATCTCCACGTTCTGCTTGCGCAGCGCGTTCTCCACGTCCTGCGGGGTGACGCGGTAGGCGGCCATCCGCTGCGGGTCGAGCCACAGGCGCATGGCGAAGCGCCGCTCGCCGAAGATGCGCACCTGGGCGACGCCGGGCAGGTTCTGCAGGCGGTCCTTGACGTAGCGGTCGGCGAAGTCGGTCACGTCCAGTGGCGAATGCCGATCGGACGAGAAGGCCAAATAGATGATGGGCTGCGCGTCGGCCTCGACCTTCGCGATCACCGGCTCGTCGATCTCGTTGGGCAGCTGGGCGCGCACGCGGCCGGTGCGGTCGCGCACGTCGCTGGCGGCCACGTCCACGTTGCGGTCCAGGCGGAAACGCAGGGTGATCTGGCTTTTCTCCGCCCGGCTGATGGAGGACATCACGTCGATGCCCTCGATGCCGGACAGGCTGTCCTCCAGGATCTGGGTGACCTGGGTTTCGATGATTTCGGCCGACGCGCCCTTGTAGGTGGTTTCCACCGTGACGACGGGCTCGTCGATTTTGGGGTATTCGCGCACCGACAGGCGCTGGTACGAGACAAGGCCGATCAGCATGAGCGCGAGGCTCATCACCGTCGCCAGGACCGGCCGGCGGATCGAGATGTCGGACAGGACCATCGGATCAGCTCCCGGCCGGCTTGTTGTTGACCACCGCCACCGGGGCGCCGTCGCGGATCTTCAGCTGGCCGGCGGTCACCACCACGTCGCCGGGCTTCAGCCCGCTGGTGATCTCCACCTCCGCGTTGCGGCGCTCGCCAAGCTTCACGGGAGTCTGCGCGACCTTGCCCTCCACGACCTTGAAGACGAACTGGTTGTTACCGAAGGCGACGATTGCCTGCTCCGGCACCAGGACGGCGTTCGGCTGCTCGTCGATCGTCAGCCTGACGCGGGCGAACAGGCCGGGGCGCAACGCGCCGTCGGTGTTGGCGACGCGGGCGCGGATGGCGACGGCGCGGCCGTTCACGTCGACCAGCGGGTCGATGGCGATCACATTGCCCTCGAAGGTCCGGCCGGGAAAGGCATCCACCGCGACGTTCAGCGTCTGGCCGGCCTTCACCGCCGGCAGGTAGGCCTCCGGCACGCGGAAATCGAGCTTCAGCGTGTCGATGGCCTCCAGGTTCACGATGTCCTTGCCGGCCGCGATCACGTCGCCCACCGACACCTTGCGCAGGCCCAGCACTCCGTCGAAGGGGGCGGTCAGGGTCATTTTCTCAAGCTGCGCCTTGGCAAGCTGGACCGCCGCCTCGTCGGCCTGGAGCTTTGCCTGCGCCTGTTCCCGGTTGCGGGCGGGGCCGGTGTTCTGGCGGAACAGCTCCTCCGCCCGGTTCAGCTCGGCGCGGGAGAAGGCGATGCTGGCCTGTGCCTGGGCCAGGGTGGCGCGGGCAACGCTGTCGTCCAGCTTGATCAGCAGCGCGCCCTTCTTGACGGCCTGGCCTTCCTGAAAGGCGATCTCGGCGACCTTGCCGGCGACCTCCGGCCGGATCACGACCGATTCGTTGGACAGAAGGGAGCCGACCGCCGTCACCGTGCGCGACACGGCACCCACCTTGACCGGCACCGCCTCCACCGGCATCGGCGGCATGCCGCCTCCTGGGGCGCCCCCAGGACCGCCTTGCGCGCCGCTGGACGCGCCGCCGGTTGCCGGAATGGTGCCCGCCAGCAGCGTGTTGATGGTGCCGCCCTGTTTGACGAAGTACCAGTAGGCGCCACCGCCGAGGGCGACCAGGACCACGAGAGCGACGATGCGGAGCGTGTGGCGCATGGAAACGGGACTCGCACAAGCCCGCCGCCCGACAATGGACCGGCGGGACGTTTCGTTTCTACCGGCCCGCGATAAATTGCGGGCGGCACACTGAACTATATCGTTCAGTTCACTTCCGGAGTCGAGAAGGTTGCGCGTCGTTACACATTATACGGGCAGTCGGCGGCCGGCACCATCTGCCCGCCCTGTATATCCAGCCGCATATCCAGCCGCTCGGCCGCGCCCTCACCTTCGGCCGGAAACAACGACAAATCCGCCGGTTCGCCCGGTCCGATGCGGCCATCGGCCGTCCGCGGACGCACGGCCCCACCCTCCAGCGCGAGGCCCGGCGCGCAGCATGGGGCCTCTCCGGCCGGAAGAATCGCGCGAATCCGGCCGCATTCGATCCGCAGATCGGCGAGCAGCACACCGTCGGGACCGGCGGCGGGAGTGTCCCCGGTGAGGTGGGCGGCGTCGATGCGGGCGCGCTTCAGCCAGAACTTTCCGTTGGCCAGCAGGCGCCCGAGCAGGCAGGAGGCGGAGGTGGACATACCCCATCCCGGTGCAGATCAACCAAACCGGCGATCACTGTAGGCGAAGAAACGTAAAAGAAGTTTTTCTGCCCGACGGAATGCTTGCCCGGCGTTTCAAAATCGGCGATGTGGATGACCTTCATGCCTTGCCGAAGGGATGCCCCATGCTGATCGCCCAGATGTCCGACCTGCATGTGACGGCCCCCGGCACCGCCCCCACCACGGACTACGACACCAACGCCCGCCTGGCCGCCGCGGTCGCTCATCTGAACGCGTTGGATCCGCGCCCCGATCTGGTGCTGATCACCGGCGACCTGATCAACGGCCCGAAGCCGGGCGAGTACGAGGCGTTGGCCGCGTTGCTGGAGCCCCTGTCCATCCCCTACCGCGTGGTGACCGGCAACCACGACGACCGGGATGGCCTGCGCCGAACCTTTGCCTCCTCCGGCTGGATGCCGATGGAGGGGGAGTTCATCCAGTATGCGGTGGAGGATTTCCCCGTCCGCGTCCTGGTGCTGGACTCGGCGGTGCCCGGCAGTCCCGTGGGGGCGCTGTGCGCCCGGCGGATCGCCTGGACGGCGGAGCGGCTGGCCGAACAGCCGGAGCGCCCGACCATCATCGCCCTGCACCACCCGCCTTTCGACACCGGGCTGGCCTTCCTGGACACGTTGCGCTGCCTGGAAGGGGCCGAGGAGTTGGGCCGGCTCGTGCGGGCATGCCCGAACGTGCTGGCCGTGCTGTGCGGCCACACGCACCGGCAGACGGCGCTGAACTGGAACGGAGCCTACGGCTTTGTGGGGCCGTCGGTGGCCTATCAGGTCGCGCTGGACCTGACGCCGGAGCCGCCCTACCGCTGGACGGAGGAGCCTTCGGCCCTGGCGCTGCACCAGTACCGGCCCGGCGTCGGGCTGATCACGCACCTGAGCCCGATCGGCGACTATCCGGCCAGGGAGTTCTCCCGCAGGGCCAGGAATTCCTGAAAGTTGGTGCAGCGGCCGGCCCTGTGGGCGGCCTCGTAGGCGGCGTTCAGCGCGCGCTTGGCATCCACCGCCGCGGCGAAGCGTCCGCGCAGCGACGGGTCCGCGATGCGCAGCCCGTCGCCCGCCAGCCGGGCCAGGACGTGGCGGTAGCAGCGTTCCGCCCGGTCCCCGCTGTCGGAAGAAAAGGTGATGGAGCCCTCCCGCTGCCGGTATTCGTAGAGCGGCCGGAGGACGAGCGGTACCGATCCGACTCGGTCCAGGACCTGCACGTTGAAAACGACGTCGTCGCAGAAGTTGACATCCTCCTCCCAGCCGGGGACGAGGTCGCGCCGGACCACGAAGAACATCGGGACCGAGGTGAGGAGGAAGCCGTCGGCATCCAGTTCCGCCACGCCGTCGCCCGGTGGGAACAGGGTGGAAAGCGGCGAGCCGTCACGGTCGCGCACCACCGCCACGTTGTCGGCCGCGGCACCATGCCGCGCCGCCAGCGGTGCCAGCGCGGCGAGGCGTTCCGGCACGAAGCGGTCGTCGGCGTCGAGCGGCGCCACCAGCGGCTTGGACGCCATGCGCAGCCCGGCGTTGCGCGCCGCGGGCGCACCGGCCCCGATGCGGCCCGTATCGGTGAAGTGCAGCCGGGGATCCGACAGGCCGGCCGAATCGAGCGTCGGGCGGTAATCCGTGCCGTCGTCGCTGACGATGATGGCTTCCCAGTCCGTCCAATCCTGGGCCAAAAGGCTGGAAACGGCGCGCGCGATGGTGTCGTGCGCCCGATGGGCCGCAATGATGACCGAGACGCCGCACCCGTCCATGCCCTGCCCCTGCACCGCTTTCGGTCAGTGTGCCGAGCAATCGGCCGTCTCCGCAAGCCTCCAGCCCGGCCTATGCCGATCTCCGTGGGGGTTCCGGGTGGGTTTTGGCGTCGCGGGGCGTTGAACAACGACCCGATACGGGCTATGTGGAGAGCCGAGAGGCGCGGTGCGGTCTGCATCCGACAGCCTGTAACTCCGATTGCCAAAGCCCCCCGGCAGACACAGCCGACGTCAGGGAGATCAAAAACGATGGCGCACGACGGATACACCCGCTTCGACGAGGAACCCGAGCAGGAGCCGGACGAGAAGTCGAAGGAAAGCGCCCAGCCGCCGTTCGCTGCCGTGCAGTCGAACCTGTTCAAGGCGCGCACGGTGCTGATCTTCGGTCAGATCGACATGAAGCTGGCGCAGGCGGTCTCCGCCCAGTTGCTGGCGCTGGCGCATGAGAACAACGACGACATCACCGTGGTGGTGAACTCGCCCGGCGGCCACGTCGAGGCCGGCGACACCATCCACGACATGATCCGCTTCGTGAAGCCGCGCGTGAAGATGCTCGGCACCGGCTGGGTTGCCAGTGCTGGCTGCCACATCTTCCTGGCCGCAAAGAAGGAAAACCGTTTCTGCCTGCCGAACACCCGGTTCCTGATCCACCAGCCGCTGGGCGGCACCGGCGGCCGCGCGACGGACATCGCCATCGAGGCGAAGGAAATCATCCGCATGCGCGAGCGTCTGAACAAGATCATCGCGCGGGAAACCGGCCAGCCGTTCGAGAAGGTGGCGAAGGACACCGACCGGAACTTCTGGATGCAGGCGGACGAGGCCCGCGAATACGGCATCGTCAGCCACATCATCGACACCATCGACGAGCTGAAGTAACCGGCCCGTCCGAACAGGTCGAAGCCCCTCTCCGACGGAGAGGGGCTTTTTTTATGTGTGATTGTTTATATGCGCCACGCCCGCGTGGGCGGGAAAAGCGTTCGGGCAAAGCGCTGGCTTATGGTCGAGCGGCCAGACTCACACCACGATGTTGAGGTTTTGCCCGCGGGTCGCGGTTACGTTGCCGCCGCTGGCGTTGCCACCGGTGTTACCGCCGGGCTGGAGCAGGGAGGCGACGGCCTGTTGCTGCTGCTGGGCGTTCTGGCTGAGATTCTTCACGCCGAAGTCGGCTTGGCCCTGCGCCTGACGCAGGCCGATCGCCGCGCCCATGATCGAGGAGGTGACGTCGAGAGCCATTGATCAGCGCCTTCTTCGAATTGCCCGGTTTTTCAATTGCCCGGTCTTCCAATCGCCAAGCTTGAGGCCGCCTGGCTCAAATCACTACGTTGACGTGCCCGGTCCCCGCGCTGGCAGTGGAGGTCACGTGCGTGGACACCGGAGAAGACGATACCACCGTTGGGCTGTGCACGGAAGTGGTATGGCCCGATGCCGCAGGCTTACCAGGTGAAGAGGTGGAAGCGCTCCCGGCCGCTCGTCCGTCGACGCCAGCGCCCCGGCCATTGCCTGGGCCATTGCTGTCGCCACTTCCCCGTCCCTGGTCGCCGTCGGCACCGCCGACGAGCAATTGCAGGGACGGCTTGCCGTCCTTCCGGTCCTTCAGCGCTTCCTTGTACTGCTTCAGCGCGGCCTCGGTCGGGATTTGTTCGACCGTGGCGCCGTCCGCGGGATCGCGGAACAGCAGCACGAGGCGCGAGGCGTCCGCGTCGAACCGGAACGCAACCCGCGGATAGCGCCCGACGAGCGGGTCTTCATTGCCCTTGGTCGGCTCTGCGGATTTATCGGTGGCGGGCACAGATCCGGGGTCGGCCCCTTTGTCAACGGCAACGCCGTTGCGGGCCGTCATGGCGGTCAACGGCGCAAGGGCCGTTGCGGTGGCGGAGGCCACGTTCATGACAGAAACACCGGTCTGTGGATAGTTTGGAGCCTCATATTGCATCCAATGCAGCGCAATGTAAAGGGTTTGTTCATCTTTGTTCGTCTTACGACGAAAGTCGCTGCCGCATAGGCTGTTGATGGTATTCGACTTTCGCCGGCGGAGACGTGGTCGGTCCTTCCCACGGTTTTCACAACCGATGCGCTGCGGTGGCGCTTGCGGTCGCGCGTCGGCCCTTTTAAGCCTTATCCATGGCTACGATCGCGGAAGCTCTGGCGCTTGCTCTCGACCACCACCTTGCCGGCCGGCTGGCCGAGGCACAGGTGCTCTATAACCGCATCCTGGACGCCGAGCCGGAGCAGCCGGACGCGCTGCACTTCCTCGGCGTGCTGGCTGGGCAGGTGGGGGAACACGCGTTCGGCCTCCAGCTCATCGCGCGTGCCATCGCCTCCAGGCCGGACGCGGCGGACATGCACGCCAACAGCGGCAACATCCGGCGCGCCGCGGGCGACATGGCGGAGGCCGTGGCGGCCTACCGGCGCGCCATCGTGCTGCAACCCGACTTCGCGGAGGCCTGGACGGACCAGGCCAATGCGCACCGCCTGACGGGCGACACGGACCGCGCCATCGCGGCGCTGGAACGCGCGGTCGCGGCGGCCCCCGGCCTGGACATCGCGCGCGAGCGGCTGGGCGCCCTGCTGCACGAGCGCGGCCGGCTGCTGGTGGAATCCGACCGCTGGACGGAGGCGCTGCGCCCGCTGGCCCGCGCGGCGGAACTGATGCCTCTGGACGCCGACGTCGCCTTTCTGCATGGCAACGCGCTGTTCGCCATCGGCCTTCGGGAGGACTCGCTGGCAGCCTACCGCAAGGCGCTGGCCATCACGCCGGATTTCCCGTCCGCCGCCTTCAACCTGGGCATCGCGTTGGGCGCCGTGGACCGGCTGGCGGAATCCGCCGCCGCGCTGGAGCACACCGCGCGCCTGGACACGCGCCACATCGACGCCATCGACCGGCTGGTCGTCGCCCTCGCCCTGCTGGGGAGGGGGGATGAGGCGATCGCGTGGGGAGAGCGGGCGCTAACGCTTAAGGATCGGATGGCGATGGACCATGCCCCGGCCCTGCCTCCCCTGCCCTCGATCCCGAGGGGGGCCGAGGGGCGGCGGCGCAACGTCATCGCCTTCAGCCTGTGGGGCGACGACGAACGGTTGGCCCGCGGCGCGGTGGAGAACGCCCGACTCGTCCCGGACATCCATCCGGGCTGGGCCTGCCGCGTCTACCACGACCATTCCGTGCCGGCCGCTACGCTGGAGGAGTTGTCCAAGGCCGGCGCCGAGCTGGTCGCCGTGGATGGCGCGATCACGCGCGGACCCCAGTGGCGGCTTGCCGTCGCCGACGATCCGATGGTGGACCGTTTTCTCTGCCGGGATTGCGACAGTCGCCTGTCCCTTTCCGAAAATGCGGCAGTGGATGCCTGGATCGCCTCAGGCCTGCCTTTCCACGTCATGCGGGACCAGATCCTGCACACAGAGGTCATTCAGGGCGGGCTGTGGGGCGGAGTTGCAGGGCTGTTGCCCGACCTGATGCCGCTGATCGAGCGCAGCGCATCCGTGGAGGCGGACCGACTGGCGGAACAGCGGTTCCTGCGCCGCATCGTCTGGCCGATGATCCGCAACCACGCCCTGATCCACGACCGCACCCACCGCCGGCATGGCCTGCCCTTTCCCGAATGACTCCCTTCAGAAGTGCAGGAAGCCTGAGAAGGCGAGCGTCGCCATGGTCACGCTGACCAGCAGCGTCACGATGGAGGCGAGGAACCAGCGCAGCGTCCTGGCGTATTCGGTCTCGTCGTCGTCGGAGATTTGCAGCGACCGCCATAGGCAGACCATCTGGCAGAGGATGGACAGCGCGAGCAGCAGCGCCGCGACGACGGACGGGCGCGTCCAGTCCCCCTCCGCCTCGAAGCTCCAGAAGCGCAGGAAGACCAGCGAGAAGCCCAGGATCACCGTGATCGCGGTGATGATGCCCTGCCGGTAGCCGGCCGGAAGCTCCTTCCGGGTCCTCTTGGCCGCGGGTGGAGCGGCGGGTTCGGGGTCGGGCACGCCGGTCATCGGCCGGGCTCCCGCGCCGCCACCACGACCAGCCCTTCCACCGGTTCGCTGCTTTCGAAACGCAAGGTGTCGCGATCGAACCGGACGATGGTGAGGCCGGCGCCGTCCAGGCTGGCGCGCAGGTGGCCTTCGGCGTGGGCGTAGCGGCCATGCGGGTTGACGCGGTAGGGCACCTCCTCCGTGTCCAGCCGCTCCACCGTGAAGGCCAGCCGTCCGCCAGGCCGCAAGCTTGCCGCAGCGCCCGCCAGCACCGATTCGAGCGCTCCGAAATAGCACAGCACGTCGGCCGCGACGATCAGGTCGAAGGAGCCGGGATGGGCGGTGAGGAAGGCGCCCAGTTCCGCCTCCTCCAGGTCGTCGTAGAGGCCGCGTTCCCGCGCGCGCTCCAGCATGCCGGGCGACAGGTCCACCCCGGCCAGCCGCAGCGCGTAGGGGCGCAGGAAGGGCGCGCACAGGCCGGTGCCGCAACCGGCGTCCAGCACGGCATCCAGCACCGGGCGGCTGCCGTCGGGCGACAGGCCCTCCGCGGCCACGGCTTCCGCCAGCAAGGCCGGCGCACGGTAGCCGAGTTCGGAGAGCTTGCTTTCGAACTCCCCGGCGAACAGGTCGAAGGTCTGGCGGACATAGGCGTCGGAAGCGCGCTCTTCCGTCCCCAGGCCGGCGATGGCGGCACCGATGTGCCGGGCCACGGGATGGCCGGGGTGGTCGCGCAGCCACAGCCGGGCGAAGTGTGCGGCCTCCGCCGCGGCGCCATCCTCGTGCAGCAGGTAGAGCGCGCCGGACAGGTTGTCGTGCGCCTCGTCCCAGTCGGGCCGCAGGGCCAGCGCGCGCAGGTAGGCGGTCGCGGCCTCGGTCAGCCGGTCCTGCTCGCGCAGAAGGTTGGCGAGGTTGTTGAAGGCTTCCGCATAGTCCGGCTGCTGGACCAGGGCGCGGTGGAAGCGCTGCTCCGCCTCCTCCACCTCGCCCAGCGCCTTCAGCGCGGAGGCGAGATTGTAATGGACCAGCGGGTGGTCGAGGCCGCAGGCCAGGGCCTCCCGGTAGGCGGCGGCGGCCTCCGCCGCGCGGCCCTGGGCGCGCAACACGTTGCCGAGGTTGTTGTGCGCCTCCGCAAGGCGCGGGTTGAGCGCCAGCGCACGCCGGAAGGCTGCCTCCGCCTCCTCCGCGAGGCCCTGGGCGGCCAGCCCGTTCGCCTCCGCGTACAGGCGCAGGGCCGTTGCGGCAAGCCCTCCCAGGCGGAGCATGGAGCGCGGCTCGGTCACGGGGGCGGACTCCTTCGGCAACTTGGCCTGAAAAGACGGGGGCCTGAACAGAAGACGGAATAACAGCATCTTTACCTTGATCGGCGGATCATGGCACTCCCTTCCGAACGCAATCGGCGGGACCGGACACGGCGGATAAGGCGATGGACATGAACGAGCGCCCGGACAGCGGCCAGCCGCCTTCCCCACACGGCCCAACACCGGAAACCATGTCCCCCGAAGACATGGCCGCGCGGCTCAACCACGCTGTCGCTCACCATCAGGCCGGCCGCCTGCGAGAGGCGGAGCAGGACTACCGCGCGGTGCTGACGGCCAACCCGCACCATCCGGACGCGCTGCACCTGCTGGGCGTGCTGGCGCTCCAGGTCAGCCAGCCGGCAGCGGCGGTGGAGCTGATCGGCCGCGCCATCCAGCACGAGGGCGGCGTCGCCGACTATCACGACAACCTGGGCAGCGCCTTCGCCGCGCTGAACCAGCCGGAGGACGCGGCACAGGCGCACCGCCAGGCCATCGCCCTGAACCCCGGATCGGCCCAGCCGCGCTACAACCTCGGCAACGCTCTCCTGGCGCAGGGGATGCCGGGGCTGGCATCGCTGGCCTTCAGCTCGGCGGTGGAGTTGCGGCCGGATTATGCCAAGGCCTGGTACAACCTGGGTAACGCGCTGCGCGCCCAGCACCGCACCGCCGACGCCGTGAGCGCGCTGGCGCACGCGGTGGCGCTGGCCCCCGGCATGGTCGAGGCGCACAACAACCTGAGCGACGCGCTGGTTGCCGCCGGCCGGCTGGACGAGGCGCTGGCGCAGACCCGCCTCGTCGCGCGGATGCGCCCGGAGGACGCTAAGGCCCATTACAATCTCGGCACCGTGCTCCAGAAAAAGGAAGCCTACGAGGGGGCGGAGATCGCCTTCCGCGAGGCGCTGCGGCGCGACCCCAACCATGTGATGGCGCTGAACAATCTGGGCAGCGTGCTGCAGAAACTGGGCCACCCGGAGCAGGCGGAGCTTTGCTTCCTCCGCGCCCTGAAGCTGCACCCGCATTTCGTCGAGGCCATCTACAACCTGGGCAACACGCTGCAGGCCATGGGCAAGCTCGACAAGGCCGAGGCCTGCTACGAGGAGGCGCTGGCCCACAACCCCGAACTCGCCACCGCCAGCTACAATCTGGCATTGCTGGCCCTGCTGCACGGGCAGACGGAGCGCGGCTGGGATGGGTACGAGACGCGCTTCGCCGCCCGGCAGGTCATGCCCGACCGAACCATCGCCGCCCCGCTGTGGCAGGGCGAGGGGCTGCGCGGGCGACGCCTGCTGGTCTGGCGGGAACAGGGGGTGGGCGATGAGATCCTGTTCGCTTCCTGCTACCCCGACGTGCTCGCCTGGGCCGGCGGGCCGGTGACCATCGAGACGGACCGGCGGCTGACCAGCCTGTTCGCACGGTCCTTCCCCCGCGCCACGGTGCGGGCGCAGACGATTGATGCGGAGGGACGCGAGACCGTCGTCCCACCGGACTGTGACGTCCAGATTGCGGCCGGCTCCCTGCCCCGCCTGATCCGTGCGACGCTCGGCGGGTTCGACCAGCCCGGTCCCTGGCTGGTGCCCGATCCGGAACGGGTGGCGCTGTGGCGGAATCGCGTGGCGGCTCTGGGACCAGGGCTGAAGGTCGGCATCGGCTGGCGCAGCCAGCTGATGACGCGGGAGCGCAAGGGCGCCTACACGACGCTGGACCAGTGGGAGCCGCTGTTCGCCCTGCCCGGCCTAGTGTTCGTGAACCTGCAATACGACGACTGCGCGGCGGAGATCGCGGCGGCCGAAGCGCGCTTCGGCGTGCGCATCCACCGCTGGGACGACCTGAACCTGAAGGACGACTTCGAGGGCGCGGCGGCGCTGACCGCCAACCTCGACCTCGTCATCACACCCGCCATGTCGGCCGGCGAACTGGCGGGGG
>Ga0065721_10004010_pt1 | contig 47460 bp, 37 predicted proteins | sample Mesricmetagenome_FD_59108 | JGI IMG/M metagenome (GOLD analysis project Ga0065721, IMG submission 59108) | Mesophilic microbial community from rice straw/compost enrichment Sample: eDNA_1 v2 (version 2) | ecosystem: Engineered > Solid waste > Grass > Composting > Bioreactor | place: USA: Davis...
GGCCAGCGCGGCGGCGGGCGCCGTCTGCGCCGGCGCCGCCGAGCCGGTGGCCGCCACGCGCTGGCCGGCATGGAACAGGTAGCCGCCCAGCGCCGCCACGGCGGCGACACAAAGGGCGGAGAAGCCGAGTACGCGCTTGTTGGTGGTGGTGGTCATGCTCCGATCCTCCGCAGCCCCTGGTGGGCCGCCAGCAGCGCCAGTCCCAGCGCCGCGATGAACACCGACACGGCGGTGGCCGTGCCCCAGTGCTGCCACAGCGCGCCGAAGAGCACCGAGGACAGCAGCTTCGCGATGCCGACGGCGGTGGCGATGAGCGCCAGGCCGGTGGTGCGGCGCGCGGCCGGCACCTCGGCGCTGGCCAGCGCCATCAACACGCCCTCGGTGCCGGCGTTGAACAGGCCCAGCAGGCACAGGCAGCCGATGACGGCCGCCACGCCCAGGCCGTCCGAGCCCATCAGCACGGCGTACAGGCCGATGAGCACGGCATAGCCACCCAGGAAGATGCGCCCGCGCCCGAAGCGGTCCGCCACGCGGCCGGCCGGGACGGACAGCAGCATGTAGGCCGCGGCCGTGACGACGTAGAACAGCGGGAAGTAGCCGGTGGCCGCCGGGTGGCGCTGCTGCAGCAGCAGATAGATGAAGCCGTCGCTGATGGTGGCCGCCGCCAGCAACGCACCGCAGCCGGTGAGCAGCAGGAAGCGGCGCGTGATCCAGCGCTCCCCGGCCGGCGCGGCGGCCTGTGGCGCCCGGGCCGGTGCCGTCGGCGACGGCGACGGCCTCGGCACGAAGCACCACAGCACCGCCAGGCCCAGCAGCCCGAACACGAAGCTCGTGACCCAGACCGCGTCGAAGGCGCCGGGCAGCTGCGCCAGCAGGATGAAGGCCACCACCGGCCCCAGCAGCGAGCCGCAGGCGTCCAGCGCGCGGTGCACGGCAAAGGCACCGGCGTACTGGCTGGCCGGGGTGTTGAGCGAGATGAGCGCGTCACGCGGCGCGCTGCGCAGGCCCTTGCCGGCGCGGTCCAGACCCACGATCCACAGCAGCGCGCTCCAGCCGCTGGCGGCCAGCAGGAACAGCTTGCACAGCGTGGACAGGCCGTAGCCCACCAGTGCCAGCTCCTTCTGCCGCGCGTGGCGGTCGGCGAGCCAGCCCGCGAGCAGGCTCAGCAGCGCGATGGCAAAGCCGTTGTAGATACCGTCGATGAGCCCGTACTGCGCCGGGCTCAGGTGCAGATGCAGCACCAGGTACACCGGCAGCGTGCTGTTGACCATCTCGGCGGAGACGTCGGTGAGCAAGCTGGTGAAGCCCAGTCCCCACACCACCGGGCTCACGCGCGCGGCCGTGGCCGCGTCCACGCGCGCCGCTTGCCCGAGCTTGACCTGCTCGAACCATTCGAACCTGTACATGGGGTTCCCCTACCCTCGTGTTAGCCCCTTGACTGTTACTGAAACTTGCGAAGGCGGGAACCGCTCACCTCCGTGCAAATGGAGGTTGCCGAGGCATGAAAAAGCCGGCTGGGAGGCCGGTTTCGATGCCGTCATGCCAGTGCTTGGCCGGCTCGGAGGCCCCGCGTCATACCCGCGGAGGCCGCTGTCGGCGGCATCGTGAAACCACCCGGCGCTGGAAACTTGGTTTCCATGGCGCTTGCTGTTCGAGCCGGAGCCTTGCCCGCGGCGTCTCAGCCGAGCTGCAGCATGCCGCGCGCGATGGCGAACTCCAGCAGGTCCTTCTCGGTGGGCTCGGCCAGGAGCCAGCGCCGCACCAGCCAGCGCAGGAACAGCGGGCCGGCGATGCGGCTGGACGGGCCGTCGCGATCCCAGGCGCGCGCGATGGGCGCCATGAGCCCAGGCAGCGCCTCTTCCTGGAAGGCCTGGCGCAGCCGCTCCTGCTCCTCGGCGGGCAGCGCCGCGTAGCGGGCTTCGCAGTCGCGCGCCTGGGCGCGCTCCCATTCCTCGCGGATGCCCTGCACCGAAGCCTGCACCGCCGAGGGTGGCGGCTCGGCGATCGCGACCGGCGGCGGCACCACGCCGGCGTAACCCTTCTTGAGCGCGTCACGCAGGTAGGCCGCGGATGAAGTCAACGGCGGCAGCGCGGTGTTGCGCAGCCGCTGCTCCACGTGCTCGACGGTGGCGCGCAGCAGCCCCTCGTCGGTGCGGGTGTAGAGCAACTCGGCGTCTTCTTCCTTGAGACCAAGCTGGCGCAGCCGCTCCACCAGCTCCAGGTCGAAGGTGTTGCGCGCCTGTGCGACCTCCAGCGGCGGCGGGCTGCGCCGCAGCACGCGGAACTGCAGCTCGGCCACGCGGCGGCCTTCCTTGTGCTCGATGAGCTCCAGCACGAAGTCCTGCTGTAGCGCTTCCACCTCGGCCAGGGCCGGGCGCAGCACGTCGCGCTTGAAGTAGCGGTAGTCCACCTTCTCCACGTCACTGCGGCCGGTGAGCACGGAGGCCCACCAGTGCAGGTCCTCGCGCATGGTCAGGCGCGAGGGGGACGTGAGGTACTGCATGCCGAGCTCGAACAGCACCGCCGCGGCATAGGAGCGCATCTGCGCGCCGACCTCCAGCAGGATGCGGGTGTAGCGGCTGGGCTTGAGCAGCCGCTCGCGCACGCGGTCGGGATAGCTCCAGCTGATGATCACCGGGTAGCCCGGGCCGCGCTCGGCGATCTCCACCGCGCCCAGCAGCTGCGAGGAGGTCCAGCGCTGCTCGCCCGCACCCACCGAGTTCCACTCGATGAGCGTGGTCTGCATCTCCCGGATGTGCTCCTTCAGCAGCGCGACGTTGCGCGAATTGAAGTGCGCATCGCCGATGAGCGTGGCCAGCGGGATGCTGTATTGCCGCTCCTCCACGCCCTGCAACTGGGCGTGATAGAGCAGCGCGTTGTAGATGCGGCGCGACAGCAGGGTCAGGCGCCCCTTCTTGGGTCGGATCGCGATGGACTCGTTGGCCTTTTGCACCACCGTGTCATCGCGGCGCGCCGGCACGCGCGAACGCCGCTCGCGCGCTACACCGCTTCGGCCAGTGGGTGAAGCGGCGTCTTCGCCGTCGGGAGCATTCGTGCTGGTCATCTCAACATCATGCCACGGCTGTGAGCCGTGCCGCTCACAGATGTGAGCCCTTTAACTCACATTTGGCGGCCGACGGGCTGTTGAGTTGATTGAGAAAACCGGATTGAAGCCTTGAAATACATTGAGGCCTCGGCAAGTGACTGTCACTAAACGAGTTTTTAGAAAATGTGTGAGTGGGTTTGGGATTCGATGTGAGCTTTTTTGGTCTCCATCGTGAGTGGACATGGGGTTCGACCTGCGCTTGGTGTGAGCTTTTCTGGTCTGCGTTGTGAGTGGACTTGGGTTTCGCTCGCTTCGGTGTGCGCAAAGCGGCTCCGGGCGCGGTTTTCCGGCGGCGCAGCAGCCGCGAAATGTTCAAAGTGAACGTGTTCCGGCGCCACGTCCGGCGCCGAAATCACAATCTCTCTCACACAACGCGCAAACGGGTTTGAGTCGAGTCCCAACGCCTCTCACACTCGCGCCGCGCTGTCGCCAAAGGGGAACATGCTCCCTGTGCCCGTCTAAAAAGGCTGGCGAGTCAACGGTTTTCTATAAACTGCCCGCATTTCCGTTGACTCATTGAAGAGATGAAGAACGAACAGACGGCAGGGGTTGGAAACCAGGTTTCCACGGCGGCCGCGGCGGTGAGCCGGCCGCCGATCGACATGGCGCGCATCACGAACCTGGCCACCCGAGCCTCGGACATGGTGGAAGGCATCCGCGGGCGGCTGCTGGCGCCCGAGGCGCGCAAGGTGCCGCCCAACTTCACGGCCACGCAGGTGGCGGCGCTGTGCGGCGTGGACAAAGCGCACGTGGCCTACCGCATCACCAAGGGCGACCTGCCGGCCGGGCAGCTCACGCCCACGGGCGGTCGGCGCGAGTTCACGCTGGACGAGGTGCGGCGCTGGACGCGCGAGTACCGCCGCATGGCGATGCGCCCGGCGGGGCAACAGGCCCTGACCATCGCGGTGGGCAACTTCAAGGGTGGGGTGTCCAAGACCACGACCGCGATGATCCTGGCGCAGGGGCTGAGCATGCGCGGGCACCGGGTGCTCGCCATCGACGTGGACCCGCAGGGCTCCTTTTCCACGCTGTTCGGCATCCTGCCGGAGACGGAGGTGGAGGAAGACATGACCATCGTGCCGATCTGCCGCGGCGAGGCCACCGACATCCGCTATGCCATCCAGCCGACCTACTGGCCGGGCATCGACCTGGTACCGGCGGCGCCGCTGCTGTTCCAGGCCGAGTTCAGCTTGCCGGCGATGCAGATGACCGACCCGACGGCGCGCTTCTGGGACGTGCTCAACGCCAGCCTCGAAGGCGTGCGCGAGGAGTACGACGTGATCATCATCGACACGCCGCCCTCGCTGTCCTACGTCACCATCAACGCCTTCATGGCCGCCGACGGCATCCTGGTTCCCGTGCCGCCCTCGGCGCTGGACTTCGCGTCCTCCGCGCAGTTCTGGAGCCTGTTCGCCGACCTGGGCAGCAACCTGGACCTGGCCTCCAAGCGGGGCAAGACCTTCGACTTCCTGCACGTGCTGCTGTCACGGGTGGACCAGTCCGACGTGGCCGCGCCCGCCGTGCGGCAGTGGATCCAGGCCACCTACGGCGAGTACCTGCTGCCGGTGGAGGTGCCCAAGACCACCGTGACCTCGTCCAAGGCGGCCGAGTTCGGCACGGTGTACGACGTGCAGAAGTACGAGGGCGCGGCCAAGACCTACAAGCGCGCCTCCGAGGCCTACGACCGGGTGGTGGAGCTGGTGGAGCAGTCGGTGATCGAAGCCTGGCGCAGCCGCGCGGCGACGGGCGCGGGCGCCCATGCCGGCGCCGCCGCGTGATGCCGTGGAAACCAGGTTTCCACCCCTTGAGCCTCAAGACATGAACCACGAACACAGGAGCGCCACATGAGCAGCATCGGCAAGCGCCTTCTCGCCACCACCGCGGATCTGGCCGCGTCCCTCGAAGCCCGTGCCGCCCACAGCGAAACCGCCAAGCCTCCGCTGCCGCGCACGGCCCCGGGCCAGATGCTGGCCGCGCGCAGCGAGATGCTGGCCATGCAGGGCGAGCTGCAGACGCTGCGCGAGAAGCTGAAATCCTTCGACGGCTCGCTGCCCACGCTCAAGCTCGACCCGAAGCTGGTGGACGCCACGCGCTGGGCCAACCGCCACGCCTCGGCCTTCACCACCGCGGCCTTCGCGCGGCTGAAGTCGAGCATCGAGCTCGCCGGCGGCAACACGCAGCCGATCCTGGTGCGCCGCGCTTCCGAGGCCGGGCGCTACGAGATCGTGTTCGGCCATCGTCGCCACCGCGCCTGCCTGGAACTCGGCCTGCCCGTGCTGGCGGTGGTCTGGGAAGGCGAGATGCCGGACCTGGAGCTGTTCCTGTCCATGGACCGCGAGAACCGCGAGCGCGAGGACCCTTCCGCCTATGAGCAGGGGGTCACGTACCTGGCGGCGCTGGACGCGGGCCTGTTCCCGTCGCAGCGCCGGCTGGCCGAGGCCGTCGGCGTGAGCCACACCTGGGTGCGCAAGGCGACGCTGGTGGCGCAGCTGCCCTCGGCCATCGTGGACACCTTCGCCACGCCGCTGGACATCCAGCCGCGGCACGCCGAGGAAATCACGCAGGCGCTGGAGCTCGACCGCAAGGCGGTGCTGCGCCGGGCCGAGCGCATCCGCCAGATGAGCCGGCGCCCGGGCCCCGGGCAGATCGTGGCCCACCTGGCGGGCCGGGTCGCGGAGAAGAGCGCGCCCGAGAAGATCCACGTTGGCGGCCGCCTGGCCGGCGTGTGGAAGCGCGACAACCGCGGCCGCGCCGTGCTGACGCTGGAGGCGCACGTCGCCGACGAGGCCCTCCTGGCGCAACTGTCCGAGGCGCTGCAGAAGCTGCTGCGCAAGTCGGAAACCTAGTTTCCACGGCGGGCCCGTTCGCACGGATGCGAGCGGGTCCTGCGGGCGCGCCGCACGGCGCGCAGGAGGGAAGTGGAAACCCGGTTTCCAGCGGCAGTCCCCATAGCGGCGCTTGCTGCGTCGCCGGCCGCACCCGGCTCGTCGTGGCGTTGCGGCGCCATCACCCGCTAGAAGGTGCCGGCATGCCGGCGCCTCCCATCGGCCCACGCAGTGCGCTCCCGGTTTTGACAGCCCCACGCAGGCGTGGCGCTGTCCGGGGAAAGCCTCAAACCGGTGCCCCTCGCCGATTGCGGCGCAGCCACCAGCCCAGCAGGTCGTCATCCCGGCGAAAACCGGGATCTATGCGCACAGGGGTCGTGGCGCGGCCGGCGCCGGTACGCTCCTGCGCAAGCCAGGGCGACGTAGCGGCGACCGTGGATCCCGGCTTCCGCCGGGATGACGGCAATTTTTCTACGGCCTGCGCCACGGAACACGCGGCGCTTGGCGCTGTAGGTTTTCCCGCACGGCCGTGCGCCTTCACGGCAATGACGCAGCCGAAGGTGGACTGGCTCGGCTCGTGGGAGGCCGCGACAGCGACCGTTCTTCTGACCGTTGCGCATCTTCACGGGAATGCCGGAGCGGCAGGCACGGCAGGTTCGACCCTGGCTAGTGCTTCCGAGGCTTTGACACGCTGGACGCAGCACGCGAATGCACCATCCAGTCTTCCTCCGGCGGCACATCGCGCCTGGAAACTTGGTTTCCAGACGCGCCTTGGAAAGATGTCGCGAGGACGAGGTGACATGGCCCACTCGACCTCGCAGACCACCACGTTTCCTGGACAGGGAAGGAGCCCCGCCAGGATGAGCAGGCACGTGGTGCAAGCATCCAGACCGGCCCCAGTTCTATATGAAAAGGGATTGCCCGGGCTCCCGCCCGCTGCGAGCAACTACCTGGTTGGCGTGGAAACCAGGTTTCCGGTTGGCCGAAGACCGGGCGCCGGCCGGAAGCAAGGCGGGCAAGGGCGGTGGGAAGCGTTTTCGGCCTTTCACCGGCCCAGCCAGCCCACGCGGCGAGCCGCCCGCAGGCCCTCCGCAAGTCCAACTGTGAGAACGTTTGTGACTCGTTTGGCTCGTCAGTGGAAACCCATCCGCGCCACGGCGAGCGTTCCGCCTGCCTGGGGAAGTCCACGGGAAGCAGCACGCCCCCGTGCGGGACAGGCCGACGGGGCAGCCGATCTGCCTGCTCCGGCTGCCGTGGGGAACGTCAGGCACCACGGCACCGCGGCGCCGCGCCCAGCCGTGGAAACCAGGTTTCCAAGCTCCGTCGTGGCGCGTTGCAGCCGCCGGAGCCGCGGTGGGGCAGTACCGATGAGTTGGCCGGCAGCCTCCCGTCTCAATCTCCGAACGCCTTCTCCATCCCGTCCTGCAGCCGTTGCAGCTGCGCCTTGGCATAGCGCATGGTGGTGCGCGGATCGGCGTGGCCCAGCTGCGCCTGTACGACTTCCAACGGCGCGCCGCGCTCCAGTGCCCGCGTCCCGCAGGTGTGGCGCAGCCAGTGCACCGAAGCCTTGCGTGCGGTCTGCCGCTGCGCGTCGCTCAACTCCGCCCACCGCAGCGCCTGCCGCAGCCACGCGCGAACCGTCTCGTACAGCGACTGGTAGCCGATGCCCACCCCCGGCTCGGTCAGGCTCGCCACCAGCGGCGCGTCACCGGGGGCGCGCTCCAGCGGCGGCAGACCACGGGCCTCCAGGTAGACCTGCAGCGCGCGCAGCGCCTGCGTGGGCACCGCGGCGATGCGCTTCTTCGCGCCCTTGCCCTGCACCTGCATCGCCCAGCGGCCGCCCAAGGGCCGCAAATCGGACAGGCGCGCCGCCGTCAACTCGCTCGCCCGCAGCCCCGTCGCCTCGGTGAAACGCAGCAGGAACAGCATCCGCTCGCGCGAATGTGAGAACGGTTGTGATTCGATCCAGGCCAGCATCGCCGCCCAGACCGCGGGCTCGAAGGCGCGCGAATCCAGCGCGTGCACGCTCATGTCGTCACCGGTGCGGCGGTTCACGAGGTCCCAGGGGTTGTGCACCAGGTAGCCGCCCTTGACCAGCCAGGCGAAGAAACTGGCCACGATCGACACGGCCTGGCGCCGGCTCGCGAGCGTGAGCTGCCCGGCGAACGGCGCCCAGCCCGCGCCCAGCGGCGCAGCGCGGCGGCGCGAGATCCAGCGCTCGGGCACGTGCTCCAGGAAGGTCATGTAGGCCAGGCAGTCCTCGGCCGAGAGCGCGGACAGCGACCGGCCGCGCTCCACCGCCGCCCACAGCCGCAGGCGCTGCGCCTCGCGCCGGTACGCCCGGGCGGTGGCCTGGCTGCCGGCCCGCGCCGCGACCCACTGCTCGATCGCCTGCTCGTCGTCGTCGGCCGTGATGGCGGTGCCGGCGAAGTCCGCGCGGTTGTGGCCCGACGGCAGCGCCGCCACCAGGTCGAAGCGCGGGCGGCGATCCACGCCGGGCACGGCCTGTAGCGCGCCCGCGGCCAACACCAGGGAAGGCAACGCTTCCGAAACGGCCGAAGCCCCGGGCAACAGCTGCTGCAGGTAGCCCTCGATGCGCCGCGCCTTGGTGACGCCGATGGCCCCGATGTCGCGCCACCAGCAGCCGCCACGCGCCACCACGGTCTGCAGGTCCTGCAGCAGCAGCAGCCCGTGGGATTGCAGCCGCTGCGCCAGGCGTGGATCGAACCACGCCGCGATCGCGTCCGAGGCCTTGGGCGCCTCCGCTGCCAGTTGCTCCAGCGCCCGCAGCGCCTCGATCTGGCGCTGGCGCAGCCGCTGGTTGCGCGCGCTGCGCCGCTCCGCGGGAAAGGCCTGGCGGTACAGCTCCTGCAATTCCGCCTCGCTCCAGCCCTCCAGTCCGTTGGCCGCGGCCCAGTCGGCCAGGACAGGGCGCTCGTCGCCTTCGATGCCGCGGATCACCAGCCCTACCAGGCGCCAGCGCGGATCGCCCGCGCGCCGGGCGATGGAGCGCAGCCGCTGCACCACGGCCTGGTGCGCCGCCAGCGCCGCGTTGCCGTGCTCCACGCCCAGGTAGCGCTGCGCCGAGGCCTGGATCGATAGCCCGTCCGCCACGGCGCGCAGGTGCGCGAAGTGATGCGGACCCAGGCGGCGCTGGTAAGTGCTTGTGGCGTCGGGAGAAGCGGACATCGGCACGGAAGACGGCAAAATTGATGAACCGAATTGTGCCTTTGATTAGTTCGATTATCCGTGGGAAAAAACAGCTTTCCGCGGTTCAAAGCTGTTCTTTCAGGAGGTAGCACGCCCGGTCCAGCAGCTTGTGCCCGGCGCTGCGCCGCTGCCAAGACGCCAAGTCGAGCTCGGCGCATTCGCGCATGTCGCGCTCGAAGATCGCTTCCAGCCGCCGCGCCAGCACCGTGTCCGCCACGCCCAGCGTGATCTCGTCGTTGATCTCGAAGGAGCGGTCGTCGAAGTTGCTCGACCCGATGGCGCACCACAGGCCGTCGATGGTCATGACCTTCTGGTGCAGCAGCGTGCTCGGGTACTCGAACACCCGCACGCCCGCGGCCAGCAGGCGCGAGAAGTTGTGGTGGGCGGCGTGCTGCACGATGGGCATGTCCGACGCGTCGGCCGAGGGCACCATCACCCGCACGTCCACGTCGCGCCGCACCGCCGCGGCCAGCGCCTTGACGGCCTTGTCCTGCGGCAGGAAATAGGGGTTCTGGATCCACAGCCGCCGCTGCGCCGCGCACAGCACCAGGTGGTGCAGGATTTTCACCGCCGGCGCCGCGCGCTCGGGCTTGGCGCGGGCGATGTGCAGCGTGGTGTCCCCCGCGGGCTCCAGCGCCGGGAACACGTCGTCGCCCACGAACAGCTCGCCGCACTCGGCCACCCAGTTCTCGCTGAAGGCCGACTGCACCGCGTGCACCCCGGGGCCGCGCAGGCGCACGCCGAGGTCGTGGAACGGCGGACGGCCCTTCATGCCTTCGTAGAGCCAGTGATCGACGATGCAGTGGCCCCCCACCAGCGCCACGCGCCCGTCGGCCACGCATACCTTGCGGTGGTCGCGCCGGTTGAGCATGCCCAGGTTGCGCAGCCGCGGCGCGTGATAGCGCACCAGCCTGCACCCGGCCTCGGTCATCAGGCGCGAGGCGGCCTCGCCCATCTTGTTGCAGCCGCGCGCGTCCAGCAGCACGCGCACCTGCACGCCGGCCCGGGCGCGCCCGGCCAGCGCCGCGGCCAGCCTCGCGCCCAGGCGGCCTTCCTTCCACAGGAAGGTTTCGAAGTGCAGCGAGCAGCGCGCCGCGGCGATCTCCTCGAACAGCGCCTCGAAGAAGGTGCCGTTCTCCAGCAACTCCACCGCGTTGCCCCCGAGCAGCGAGGCATGCGTGAGGCCGCTCACCGAGGGCAGCACCCGGTCCAGCGGCTGGTTGCAGTCGAGGGACAGCTCCGGGTCGCGGTGGCGCTTGATGGACCAGATGACGATGCCCAGCAGCACCACCAGCACCAGCAGTGCCAGCGCCACTTTCATCAGCGTGTCGGCTTGCCACATGCGCGGGATTCGACCATGCGGACCCGCTGGCGGCGACACCACACCACGGCGGATGAGCCGTGGGTGACTTGGCGGCACCCCTGAAGCCCGTTGCGGGCCGGGCTCAACTGCCGCGCCGTTCTGCCGATGAATGCACTCCCTTGGACCACCGGTGCGCGCAGCCTTCCCGGCTTGCATCCTTCTTCGTTTCGCATGATCAGCCAGCTCACCCGGCATACCGCGCTGACCGTGGCGCTCGCAACGCTCGCGTTCGCGACCCGCGCGGACGTCTCGGAGGGCCGGTTTTCATCCTACGAGCCCAGCACCTTCTCCTCCCTGCCCGTGTCCGAGGTCCAGATCCTCGATCAGGAGCCGCCGCCGGACTATGTGGCCGTCGGCACCGTCGAGGCCCATGGCAAGGACGAGACGGAGGTCGAGATCCTGGAGCAGGTGAACGGATTGCGGCCGCCCGGCCCGCTGTCCCTCTTCAAGTCCCCGGCGCCGCGCGCCGACGACGCCAGCCTGGCGCTGCATGCCCTGAAGATGGTGGCCGCCCGGTACGGGGTGCAGGCGCTGCTCATCGTCGAGTCGGGCCGCGTCCAGATCCGGCGCGACATGGTGGGACACCGCATCGTCGCCAAGGCCTTCCGCCGCAAGGCGCGCCTGGAGCACCGGCCGAACTCGCCGAAATAGGCAGGCCATCGCTGCCCGCACGGGCACCGCGATCTTGTGGCACGGCTGGTTGCGGGCCGCAATCTTGCTGAGCGCGGCGCACCGCCACTGTCACGGCCGCCCGCCGTACCACTGCGATGTCCGAACGCCCGCCGTCCCTGCGCGACTTCACGCTGCGCGTGCTGGTGCTGCTGGCGCTCGTGGTGCTGGCGCTGTTCCTGTGGCGGGTGCTGGACGTGCTGCTGCTGGGCTTCGCCTCGGTGCTGGCGGCGATCCTGCTGCGGGCGCTGGCCGAGCCGATCGCCCGCCGCCTGGGCGTACCGGACGGCGTGGCGTTGGGCCTGGCGGTGCTGCTGGTGCTGGCGCTGCTGGGCGCGGTGCTGTGGCTGTTCGGGGCGGAGGTGGCGTCCCAGGCCACGCAGCTCATCGACCAGCTGCCCCGCGCCTGGGAGGCGCTGCGCCAGGTGATCGAGCGCAGCCAGCTCGGGGCGATGCTGCTGGCCGGCATGAAGGAGGCCGGCCCGAACCTGGGCCCGCTGCTGACCCAGCTCTCGCATGCCACGGCCGCCACGTCCGGCGCACTGGTGGGCCTGCTGCTGGTGGCCTTCGGCGGCGTGTACCTGGCGGGCAATCCGGGCCTGTACCGGCGCGGCCTGCTCAAGCTGTTCCCGCGCGCGGCGCGCACGCAGGTGGATGCCGTGATCGACAGCAGCGGGCAGGCGCTGCGGCTGTGGCTCGTAGGGCAGCTGGCCGTCATGGTGGCCGTGGGGTTGCTCACCGGGCTGGGGCTGTGGCTGATCGGGATGCCGGCGCCGCTGGCGCTGGGCCTGCTGGCCGGGCTGGCGGAGTTCGTGCCCTACGTGGGCCCGATCGCGGCGGCGCTGCCGGGGCTGCTGCTGGCCCTGACGCTCGGCCCCGAGTTGGGGCTGTACGCGCTGGCGGTGTACGTGGTGGTGCAGCAGCTCGAAAGCAACGTCATCACGCCGCTGGTGGCGCGGCGGATGCTGGAGCTGCCGCCGGCGCTGGTGCTGTTCTCGGTGGTGGCCCTGGGGCTGGTGCTCGGTCCGCTGGGGCTGGTCCTGGCCGCGCCGCTGACGGTGGTACTGGCGGTGGCCGTGGCCCAGCTCTACGTGCGCGAGACCTTGGACACGCCCGTGCAGGTGCCGGGCCAGGACGCCGCGCAGCCCCGCGCGGACTGAGCCGCCTGCCCGGCTCGCGCGCCCGCGGACCTGTCACGAGTCTTGCTACGTTTCGTTGCAGCGCGACAAAAGCGACACGAGCGGCCCGGCATCCCGGGGCGCCGTTCCATGTTTTGCCGTGTTTGTCGCGTTCCCGACCGTGCAGGGATTCGCCGCTCAAGGTCTTCCGTCTTTGTATTGACCGCCAGGAACTGTCATGAAAACCCATCTTCCAGTCACCGGTCGTGAATACACGCTCCCGCCAGGCGTGACGCTGATGTCCACCACCGACCTGGACAGCCGCATCCGCTATGCCAACGCCGCCTTCGTCGAGGCCAGCGGCTTCAGCCACAAGGAGCTGACAGGCCAGCCGCACAACATGGTGCGCCACCCGGACATGCCGCCGCAGGCCTTTGCCGACATGTGGAAGACGCTGCAGGACGGCCTGTCGTGGGCCGCCGTGGTGAAGAACCGCCGCAAGGACGGCGATCACTACTGGGTGCTGGCCAATGCCACCCCCATGCGCCGCAACGGCCAGGTGGTGGGCTACATGTCGGTGCGCACGCCGGCCAGCCCGCAGCAGGCGCAGCAGGCCGAGCGGCTGTACGCCGACCTGCGCGAGGGCCGCGCCAATGGGCGGCGCATCCATCGCGGGCTGGTGGTGCAGTCGGGCTGGCGCGCGCCGCTGTCGCTGTTCCAACTCATGCCGCTGCGCGCCCGCGTGGCCCTGGGCGTGGGTTTAGGCGGTGCCGTGGCGGCCCTGCCGGCGCTGCTGTCGGCCGCTTCGCCACTGCAACTGCTGGGCACGGCGGCGGCCTGGGCGGGCGGCGTCGCGCTGGGCAGCCTCTTCCTGGGGCGGCAGGTGGTGAAGCCGGTGCAAACCATGCTCCACCACGCCAACCAGGTGGCCAGCGGCGAGGCCGCGCCCGCGCTGGCCATGAACCGCGTGGACGAGATCGGGCTGCTCATGCGCGCGATCAACCAGGCCGGGCTGAACCTGCGCGCGCTGGTGGACGACGTGGCCGAGCAGGTCGGCGGCGTGGCCGTGGCCAGCCGCCAGATCGCCTCCGGCAGCAGCGACCTCAGCGGCCGCACCGAGCAGACCGCGGCCAGCCTGCAGCAGACCGCCGCCTCCATGGAGCAGATGACGCAGACCGTGCAACAGAACTCCGCCACCTCGGCCCAGGCGCGCACGCTGGCGGAGCAGGCGTCCGAGGCGGCGAGCCTGGGCGGCTCGGTGATGCACCAGGTGCGCGAGCAGATGAACGACATCCAAGACCACGGCACGCGCATCGCCGACATCATCGGCGTCATCGATGGCATCGCGTTCCAGACCAACATCCTGGCGCTCAACGCCGCGGTGGAGGCCGCGCGCGCGGGCGAGGCCGGCCGCGGCTTTGCCGTGGTGGCGGGCGAGGTGCGGGCGCTGGCGCAGCGCTCGGCCACGGCGGCGCGAGAGATCAAGACGCTGATCCAGGAGTCGGTGCAGCGCGTCGATGCCGGCAACCGCCACGTCGAGCAGGCAGGCCAGACCATCCAGCAGATCATCGACCGCGTGCGCCAGGTGACGGCGCTGGTCGCCGAGATCTCGCAGGCCTCGCAGCAGCAGGGCCAGGGCGTGGAGCAGGTGCACCAGGCCATTGCCGCCCTGGACGGCACCACGCAGCACAACGCCGCGCTGGTGGAGCAGAGCGCCGCCGCGGCGCAGTCGCTGGACCACCGCGCGCGCCGCCTGTCCGACGCCATCAACGTCTACCGCACGGCGGGCTGAGCCAGTGCGCGATTGCCAGTGAAGTCATTCCGTCATGCCCGCGAAGCCTGTCCCCGCGCAGGCGGGGAGCGGGCATCCACGCTGGCCGGGAGGCTGCCCGGAGTTCGTGGACACCCGCCTCCGCGGGTGTGACGGGATTCTTCAAGTCGGCATCAAGAACTGGCGTGAGCCCGCGCGGACGGGCGTGGGCCGTCGCTTATGCTGCGCCGCCCTTTGTCAACCGCCGTCCGCGCCCGCTCCTCGATGATCCTGAACCACGTCTGGGTTGCCTTCATCCTGCTGGGCTTCGCCTCGGCGCTGGTGCAGCTGGCGCAGGGCGACCTGGGCGTGTTCGGCCGCGTCATGTCGGGCATCTTCGACATGGCCAAGACCGGCTTCGACATCTCGCTGGGCCTGGTGGGCGTGATGAGCCTGTGGCTGGGCGTGATGCGCATCGGCGAGCAGGCCGGCGTGATCCAGCTCTTCGCGCGCGCGCTGGCGCCCTTCTTCGCGCGGCTGTTTCCCGAGATCCCGCGCGGCCACCCGGCCGGCGGCAGCATCGTCATGAACCTCAGCGCCAACATGCTGGGGCTGGACAACGCCGCCACGCCGCTGGGCCTCAAGGCCATGCGCGAGCTGCAGGAGCTCAACCCGCGCAAGGACACGGCCAGCAACGCCATGGTGACCTTCCTGGTGCTCAACACCGCGGGCATCACGCTGATCCCGACCTCGGTCATCGCGCTGCGCCAGTCCATCGCCGTGGAGCAGGGCCTGACTCACTTCAACGGCGCCGACATCTTCCTGCCCACCCTGATCGCCACCTTCATCTCCTTCAGCGCGGGGCTGGTGGCGGTGGCGGCGTGGCAGCGCATCAACCTGCTGTGCGCGCCGGTGCTGCTGTTCTTCGCCGGCTTCATCGGGTTGACCGGCGGTCTCTACGCCTGGTTGAGCCAGTATCCGCCGGCGCGCATGGCGGAGCTGGTGGGGCTGCTGGGCAGCATGGCGGTGGTGTCGGTGATCGTGCTGTTCGTGGCCGCGGGCGCGTGGCGGCGCCTGAACGTCTACGAGGCTTTCGTCGAGGGCGCCAAGGAGGGCTTCGAGGTCGCGGTGCGGATCATTCCGTACCTGGTCGCCATCCTGGTGGCGATCTCGGTGTTCCGCAGCACAGGCGGGATGGATGCGCTCGTCAACCTCATCGGCCGCGGCGTCGCGGCGCTGGGCCTGGACACCGATTTCGTGCCGGCGCTGCCCGTGGGGCTGATGAAGACGCTCTCGGGCAGCGGCGCGCGCGGGCTGATGGTGGACGTGCTCAAGACCTACGGCGTGGACTCCTTCCAGGGCCGTCTGGCATCGATCATCCAGGGCTCGACCGAGACCACCTTCTACGTGCTGGCCGTGTACTTCGGCAGCGTGGACATCAAGAAGACCCGCCACGCGCTGGCCTGCGGGCTCATCGCCGATGCGGTCGGGCTGGCGGGGGCCATCGGGGTGGCGTACCTGTTCTATCGCTGAGGCGTGACGCCTGGCACGTGGCGGCGCGGCGCGCGGCGCCAGGCCGGCCGGGAGCGGCAGTTACATTCCCGGAAGGCCCCCGTGGCCGCCTGAAGTCCGCAGCACCCGCAGTAGGAAGAGACCCGTCCCGATGCTCCATGACGACACCGTCCAGGCGCTGATGCGCGCCGAACATGGCGACCCCTTTGCCGTGCTGGGACTGCACGGCCCCATCGACGGCGCCTGGACCTTGCGCGCGCTGCTGCCCGGCGCGCGGCGGGTGTGGGCCCTGGCCGGGAACGGCCGCGAGCTCGCCGAGCTGCGGCGCATCGAGGGCAGCGACCTGTTCGAGGTCGAGCTCGCCGGCCCGCGCGAGCGCTTCGCCTACCGCTGGCGTGTGGACTGGGGCCATGCCCAGTCCGAGCTGGAGGACCCCTACCGCTTCCCGCCGCTGCTGGGCGAGCTGGACCTGTGGCTGCTGGGCGAGGGCACGCACCAGCGGCCCTTCGAGGCGCTGGGCGCACACCCGCTGGCGGTGGAAGGCGTGGAGGGCGTGCGCTTCGCCGTCTGGGCGCCCAACGCGCGGCGCGTGTCGGTGGTGGGCGACTTCAACCAGTGGGACGGCCGGCGCCATGCCATGCGGCTGCGGCGCGAGGCCGGCGTGTGGGAGATCTTCGTCCCCGGGCTGGGCCCCGGCGCGCTCTACAAGTTCGAGCTGCTGGATGCCCAGGGCGAGGTGGCCCTGCGCGCCGACCCCTGCGCCTTCGCCGCCGAAGTGCGTCCGGGCACCGCCTCGCGCGTGGCGGCGCTGCCGCCGCGGCGGGCCATGGCGGCCGAGCGCGCCGCGGCCAATGCCTTCGACGCACCCATGAGCATCTACGAGGTGCACCTGGGTTCCTGGCGCCGCGGGGGTGGCGGGCGTTGGCTCGGCTACCGCGAGCTGGCGGCGCAACTCGTGCCGTATGCGCGCGAGATGGGCTTCACGCACCTGGAGCTGCTGCCGGTGCACGAGCATCCTTTCGACGGCTCCTGGGGCTACCAGCCCACCGGTCTGTACGCGCCCACCTCGCGCTTTGGCACACCACGGGATTTCGCCTTCTTCGTCGATGCCGCGCACGCCGCCGGGCTGGGCGTGATCCTGGACTGGGTGCCGGGCCACTTCCCGACCGACGCCTTTGCGCTGTCGCACTTCGACGGCACGCACCTGTACGAGCACGCCGACCCGCGCGAAGGCTTCCACCCGGACTGGAACACGCTCATCTACAACTTCGGCCGCGCGGAGGTGCGCAACTTCCTGATCGGCAACGCGCTGTACTGGCTGGAGCGCTTCGGCATCGACGGGCTGCGGGTGGATGCCGTGGCCTCCATGCTCTACCGCGACTACAGCCGCGCCGAAGGGCAGTGGCTGCCCAACCGCCATGGCGGGCGCGAGAATCTGGAGGCCATCGACTTCCTGCGCCGCATGAACTTCGTGGTGGGCACCGAGCGGCCGGGCGCCGTCACCATTGCCGAGGAATCCACCGCCTGGCCCGGCGTGAGCCGCCCGCCCGGCGGCGACGGCCTGCAGGGCCTGGGCTTCCACTACAAGTGGAACATGGGCTGGATGCACGACACCCTGGGCTACCTGGGCCGCGAGACGGTGCACCGGCGCTGGCACCACGACCAGCTGCGCTTCAGCTTCATGTACGCCTGGAACGAGAACTACGTGCTCCCGCTCTCGCACGACGAGGTGGTGCACGGCAAGCACTCCCTGATTGGCCGGATGCCGGGCGATGACTGGCAGCGCTTCGCCAACCTGCGCGCGGGCTACGGTTGGATGTGGGCGCACCCGGGCAAGAAGCTGCTGTTCATGGGCGGCGAGTTCGCGCAGGAGCGTGAATGGAATTTCGACGCCGGCCTGGACTGGCACCTGATGGAGCAAGGGCCCAACGCGGCGCGGCACCGCGGCGTGCAGCGCCTGGTGCGGGACCTCAACGCGGTGTACCGCCACTTCGGCGCGCTGCACCGGCGCGACGTGCACGCCGATGGCTTCGAGTGGATCCGCCACGACGACAAGGAGCACTCGGTCTTCGCGTTCCAGCGCCGCAGCGGCTGCGAAGACGGCGAGGGCGGCGTGGTGGTGGCGGTGGCGAACTTCACGCCGGCGGTGCGCCATGGCTGGCGCATCGGCGTGCCGCGGCCCGGCGCCTGGCGCGAGATCATCAACACGGACCTCGCCATCTACGGCGGCAGCGGCGTGGCCAACGGTCTGCGCCACGCCGAGCCCGTGCCCTGCGACGGCCACGCGCACTCCATCCTCATCGACATCCCGCCGCTGGCGACGCTGCTGTGGGCGCCCGGGGAATGAACGATCCGGCCGCGCTGGGCCCTGGCCGCCCCTGGCCGCTGGGCGCTAGCGCGCTCGACGGCGGGCTGAACTTCGCCCTGGCCGCGCCCGATGCCACGCGCGTGGAGCTGTGCCTCTTCGATGCCGAGGGCCGCTCCGAGCTGCGGCGGCTGGCGCTGCCGCGCCGCACGCACGGCATCTGGCACGGGCACCTGCCCGGCGCCGGCGTGGGCCAGGTGTACGGCTGGCGCGTGCATGGGCCGTGGAACCCGGCGCACGGGCACCGCTTCAACCCGGCGAAAGTGCTGCTCGACCCCTATGCGCGCGAGGTGGTGGGGCGCTACGACGGCGACGATCTCTTCCTCGGCCATGACCCGGCGCATGCGCAGCGCCCGGACGGGCATGACAACGCAGCCGTCGCGCTCAAGGCGCGCGTGGTGGCGGAGCCGCCGCCGCTGGCGCCGCAGGCGCACGTGCACGTCCCGGCCGAGGACACGGTGCTGTACGAATTGCACCTGCGTGGTGCAACGATGCGGCATCCGGCCGTGCCGGCCGAGTTGCGCGGCAGCTACCTGGGCCTGGTGCAGCCGGCCGTGCTCGATCACCTTCAGCGCCTGGGCGTGACCACGCTGAGCCTGATGCCGCTGGCGCACCGCGCCGACGAAGCCCGGCTGCTGAGGCTGGGCCTGTCCAACTACTGGGGCTACAGCCCCGTTGCCTGGTTCGCGCCCGAAGCGCGCTACGCCAGCGCGCGGCCCGGCGCGAGCGCGCTGGCCGAATGCCGCGAGATGGTCGATGGGCTGCACGCGCGCGGCTTCGAGGTGCTGGTGGACGTGGTGTTCAACCACAGCGCCGAGCTCGACGAGCACGGCCCCACGCTGAGCCTGCGCGGTATCGCCAACCGGCGCGCGTACCACCTGCGCCACGGCGACGCGGCCCACTACGAAAACTGGAGCGGCTGCGGCAACTGCCTGAACCTTTCCGATCCGCTGGTCCTGCGCCTGGTGATGGACGCGCTGCGGTACTGGGTGCAGCACATCGGCGTGGACGGTTTTCGCTTCGACCTCGCGCCCATCCTGGGCCGCGACGCGCACGGCTTCTCACAGCGGGCTGCCTTCTTCGCTGCCGTGGCGCAGGACCCGGTGCTGGCGCCGGTGAAGCTCATCGCGGAGCCCTGGGACATCGGTCCGGGCGGCTACCAGCTGGGCCACTTTCCGGCGCCGTGGCAGGAGTGGAACGACCGCTACCGCGACACGATGCGCGCCTGGTGGCTGACCGGCGGCATGGCGCGCGGCGGCTTCGTGCATGCGCTGGCGGGCTCGCACGGGGTGTTCGGCCCGTCGGGGCGCGGGCCGCTGGCGGGGGTGAACTTCATCACCGCGCACGACGGCTTCAACCTGCGCGACCTGGTGAGCTACCGCCAGCGCCACAACCAGGCCAACGGCGAGCACAACCGCGACGGGCATGCGCACAACCTGAGCACCAACGCCGGCGCGGAAGGCGAGAGCCGCGACCCGGCCGTGCTGGCGCTGCGCCTGCGGCTGCGCCGCGCGCTGCTGGCGACGCTGGCGCTGTCGCTGGGCACGCCGATGCTGCTGGCCGGCGACGAGATCGGCCATACCCAGCGCGGCAACAACAACGCCTATTGCCAGGACAACGAGACGACCTGGCTGGACTGGAGCGGCGCCGAAGACGGCCTGGCGGACTACGTGGCCCGCTGCCTGGCGCTGCGCCGCCGCCACGCGCGGCTGCGGCAGGACCGCTGGCTGCACGACGACGAGGTGCGCTGGCTCTATCCCGAGGGCGACCCGCTGGCGCCGCCCGATTGGGAGCGGGTGGACAAGCGCGCCTTCGCCGCCTGGCTGCCGGACGGGGGCGCGGGCTGCGAGCTGCTGCTGATGTTCAACCCCGACTCCACACCGCACCGCTTCACGCTGCCCGAGGGCGAAGGCGCCTGGCGGCTGGTGCTGCGCAGCGACCTGGACCCGGTGTCCAGCGTGCTGGGCGACGACGTCACGCTGCCCGCGCACAGCCTGTGGGTGGCCGAGCGCGATGGGGGCGCGGCGCTGTTGGCTTGAAGCAACCGGGGCGCCCAAGGAGCGCCCCAAAATGAGGCATGCTGAGTCCGGCCGCCGGGGATTGGGCTTGCCCAACCAAGGCACGAAGCTTGCGAACGCATCTTCCTGTCGGTCCAGCCCAGCCCCGCGCCGCGACGGCGGCAGGCCCACCGATGTAACAACCGCAGTAAGAGGACCGAGGTGACAACTTCCATGGAGCGGCCGATGCATTCGGCCCAACTCGTGCGCAAGACCATTGCGCTGGTGCTGGCGGGCGGCCGAGGCTCGCGCCTGAAGCAGCTCACGGACCGGCGGGCCAAGCCCGCGGTCTATTTCGGCGGTAAGTTCCGCATCATCGACTTCGCGCTGTCCAACTGCATCAACTCCGGCATCCGCCGCATCGGCGTGATCACGCAGTACAAGTCGCACTCGCTGCTGCGGCACCTTCAGCGCGGCTGGAGTTTTCTGCGCGGCGAGATGAGCGAGATGCTGGACCTGCTGCCGGCGCAGCAGCGCATCGACGAGGAACACTGGTACCGCGGCACGGCGGACGCCGTCTACCAGAACCTGGACATCATCGCCTCGGGCAAGCCCGAGTACGTCGTGGTGCTGGCCGGGGACCACGTCTACAAGATGGACTACTCCATCATGCTCAAGGACCACGTGGAAAGCGGCGCGGGCTGCACCGTGGGCTGCATCGAGGTGCCGCGTGGCGAGGCCAGCGCCTTCGGCGTGATGGCGGTGGACGATCAGCGGCGCGTCACCAGCTTTGTCGAGAAGCCCAAGGACCCGCCGCCCATGCCTGGGAGCGATGACGTGTCGCTGGCGAGCATGGGCATCTACATCTTCAACGCCGATTACCTGTACCGGCTGCTGGAGGAGGAGATGGCCCGGCCCGGGTCGAGCCTGGACTTCGGCAAGGACATCATCCCGCGCACGGTGGCCGAGGGGCGGGCGCTGGCGCACCCCTTCTCCATGAGTTGCGTGCGAAACCGGGGCAGCAACCAGTCCTACTGGCGCGACGTGGGCACCATCGACGCCTTCTTCGCCGCCAACCTCGACCTGGCCAGCATCTCGCCCGAGCTTGACCTCTACGACGAAGACTGGCCGATCTGGACCTACCAGCGCCAGCTCCCGCCGGCCAAGTTCATTCCCGACCGCGACGGGCACCATGGCCTGACGGTCAACACCATGGTGTCGGGTGGTTGCATCGTCAGCGGCTCGCACGTGAGCAACTCGGTGCTGTTCTCCAACGTGCGCATCCACTCCTTCTGCCATGTGGACGAGGCGGTGATCCTGCCCGGCGTGACGGTGGAGCGCGGCTGCGTGCTCAAGCGCGTGGTGATCGACCGCGCCTGCGTGATCCCGGCGGGCATGGTCATCGGCGAGGACCCGGAGCTGGATGCGCAGCGCTTCGAACGCAGCGAAGGCGGCGTGGTGCTGGTCACGCGTGAAATGCTGGCGCGGCTGTGATGCGGATCCTGCAAGTCAGCGCCGAGATCTTTCCGCTGCTCAAGACCGGTGGGCTGGCGGACGTCGCCGGCGCGCTGCCCGGCGCCCTGGCGCGCGCCGGTGCCGAGGTCCGCGTCCTGCTGCCGGGCTTCCCGGCGCTGCGCGAGGGCTTGGGCGACGCCGCCACGGTGGCCGAGTTCCACGCGCCCTGGGGCGAGCCGGCGCGGCTGCTGTTCGGGCACCTGGCGGCGCTGGGTGGACAGCCGGCCTACGTGGTGGAGGCGCCGGCGCTCTACGAGCGTCCCGGCAACCCCTACCAGGACGAGCGCGGCCATCCCTATGCCGACAACCACCGCCGCTTCGCGCTGCTGGGCTTCGCCGCGGCGCGGCTGGCCGAGGGGCTGGATCCGTGGTGGACGCCGGGCGTGGTGCACAGCCACGACTGGCACGCGGCGCTGGTCAACGCGTACCTCGCCTTCAGCCCGCACCGGCCGCCGGTGCGTACGGTCTACACGGTGCACAACCTGGCCTACCAGGGGCTGTGCGGGGCGCAGCATCTGCACGAGCTGGGGCTGCCGGGCCAGGCCTTCGCGGTGGAGGGGCTGGAGTTCCACGGCCAGCTCTCGTTCATGAAGGCGGGGCTGTTCTACGCCGACCACGTCACCACGGTCAGCCCCACCTACGCACACGAGATCCAGACGCCGCAGCAGGGCTGCGGGCTGCAGGGGCTGCTGCGCCGGCGCGCCGCCGGCGGCAGCCTCTCGGGCATCCTCAACGGCGTGGACCAGCGCGTGTGGAACCCGGCGGCCGATCCGCTCATCGCCCGGCGCTTTGATGCCGCCAAGCTCGCCGGCAAGGCCCATTGCCGCACCGCGCTGCAGAAGGAGATGGGCCTGGAGCAGCGTCCGGGGCCGCTGTTCGGCATGGTCAGCCGCCTGGCGGAGCAGAAGGGCCTGCCGCTGCTGGTGGCGCTGCTGCCCGAGCTGGTGGCGCGCGGTGGGCAGCTGGTCACGCTGGGCTCGGGCGACGCGGGCATCGAGGCCGCACTGCGCGAGGCGGCGGCGGCGCATCCGGAGGCGGTGGCGATCCGCGTGGGCTACGACGAGGCGCTGGCGCACCGCATCTTCGCCGGCAGCGATGTCACGCTGGTGCCCTCGCTGTACGAACCTTGCGGCCTCACCCAACTCTACGGCCTGCGCTACGGCAGCCTGCCGCTGGTGCGCCGCGTCGGCGGCCTGGCCGACACCGTGGTGGATTGCACGCTCGAAGACCTCGTCGAGCAAAAGTCCACCGGATTCGTCTTCGATGCGTTTGATGCGGGGGATATGCGGCGTGCACTTAGACGCGCGTTCGCGCTATTTGCGCGCCAAGCCGATTGGAAAGCGGTACAGCGGCGCGCAATGGCGCAACACTTTGGCTGGGACGACGCGGCCGAGCAGTATCTGGCCTTGTACCGATCGCTCGGCGCCTAGACTCTTCTTCAGGACCACACAGAACGGATCAGCCGGGAGATCAGGCGATGAGCCTCGACGATTTCACCTACGACCACCCCGACCGGGACGTTGCCTTCTTCAAGCGCGCCATCGCCAACAAGCTGATCTACGCGGTCGGCAAGGACCCGGTGGCCGCGCGCAAGGAGGACTGGCTGCATGCCGTTGCCCTGGCCGTGCGCGACCAACTCGTGGAGCGCTGGATGCGCACCACGCGCGCGCAGTACCAGCAGGACGTCAAGCGCGCCTACTACCTCTCGGCCGAGTTCCTCGTCGGACGCACCTTCACCAACGCGCTGCTGGCGCTGGAGATCATGGCGCCGGTGAAGCAGGCGCTCGCCGACTTCGAGGTGGACTTCGACTCGCTGGCCGACCTGGAGCCCGATGCGGCGCTGGGCAACGGCGGCCTGGGCCGGCTGGCCGCGTGCTTCCTCGACAGCATGGCCACGCTGGGCGTGCCGGGCTTCGGCTACGGCATCCGCTACGAGTACGGCATGTTCCGCCAGACCATCGTCGATGGCCGCCAGGTGGAGGTGCCCGATTACTGGCTCTCGCACGGCAACCCGTGGGAGTTCCCGCGGCCCGAGGTGCGCTATCGCGTGTGCTTCGGCGGCCATGTCGAAGGGCAGGGCATGCAGCGGCGCTGGGTGCCGGCCGAGGACGTCGAGGCCATGGCCTACGACACCATCATCCCGGGTTACGGCACGCAGGCCACCAACACGCTGCGGTTGTGGCGCGCGCTGGCCACGGAGGAGATGAACCTCTCCGCCTTCAACCAGGGCAACTACTTCGCGGCGGTGGAGCGCAAGAACAACAGCGAGAACGTCTCGCGCGTGCTCTATCCCGACGACAGCACGCTCTCGGGGCGCGAACTGCGCCTGCGCCAGGAATACTTCTTCTGCAGCGCCAGCCTGCAGGACCTGGTGCACCGCTTCCTGCGCTCGCACAAGGACTTCAACCGCCTGCCCGAAAAGGTGAGCATTCACCTCAACGACACGCACCCGGTGCTGGCGGTGCCGGAGCTGATGCGGCTGCTGGTGGACGAGCACGGCATCCCGTGGGCCGCGGCCTGGGACCTGACGCAGCGCATCTTCAGCTACACCAACCACACGCTGATGCACGAGGCGTTGGAGACCTGGCCGGTGTCCATGCTCGCGCGCGTGCTGCCGCGGCACCTGCAGATCATCTACGACATCAACGCCGAATTCCTCAAGCGCGTGACGGAGACGCACGGCCACGACGTGGAGCTGCTGCGCCGCATGTCGCTGATCGACGAATCCGGCGAGCGCCGCGTGCGCATGGCCTACCTGGCGGTGGTGGCCAGCCACAGCATCAACGGCGTGTCGCAGCTGCACTCGGACCTGATGCAGCAGAGCATCTTTGCCGACTTCGCGAAGATGTGGCCGCAACGGTTCAACAACAAGACCAACGGCATCACGCCGCGGCGCTGGCTGTCGCAGGCCAATCCGCGGCTGGCCGCGCTGCTCGACGGCCGCATCGGCCGCGGCTGGCGGCGCGAGCTCGACCAGCTCGCGGTGCTGCGAAAGATGGCCGACCAGCCCGCCTTCGTGCAGGCCTTCGCGCTGGCCAAGCGCCACAACAAGGAGCGCCTGGCGCAGTGGATCGCCACGCACCTGCCTCACCTGAAGCTGGAGCTCGACCCCGATGCGCTGTTCGACGTGCAGGTCAAGCGCATCCACGAGTACAAGCGCCAGCTGCTGAACCTGCTGCACGTGGTCACGCGCTACCACCGCATGGTGGACGCGCCCGAGCGCGACTGGGTGCCGCGCGTGGTGGTGTTCGCCGGCAAGGCCGCCAGCGCCTACCACATGGCCAAGCAGATCATCCACCTGGCCAACGACGTGGCGCGCATCATCAATGCCGACCCGCGCACGCGCGGACGGCTCAAGGTGGTGTTCCTGCCCAACTACTCGGTGAGCCTGGCCGAGGTCGTGATTCCCGCGGCCGACCTCTCGGAGCAGATCTCCACCGCCGGCACCGAGGCCTCGGGCACGGGCAACATGAAGCTCGCGCTCAACGGCGCGCTGACCATCGGCACGCTCGATGGCGCCAACATCGAGATCCGCCAGAACGTGGGCGAGGACAACATCTTCATCTTCGGCCACACCACGGCCGAGGTGCAGGCGCTGCGCGCCCACGGCTACCAGCCGCGCGAGTACTACGAGCGCGACGCGGAGCTCAAGCGCGCGCTGGACGCGATCCGTGACGGCGTCTTCAGCCCCGAGGAGCCCGGCCGCTACCGCCAGGTCTTCGACACGCTGGTGAACTGGGGCGACCATTACCTGCTGCTGGCCGACTACCGCAGCTACGTGGACACGCAGGACCGCGTCGATGCGCTCTACCGCGACCACGAGGCCTGGACGCGCAAGGCGATCCTCAACGTCGCCGGCATGGGGCCCTTCTCCTCGGACCGCACCATCGCCGAGTACGCGCGCGAGATCTGGCACACGACGCCGGTGAAGTTGGCGGCCGGCAAGGCCGGCGGCGGTTGACGCGGGGCGTGCCGGCAGCTCTGCGGCCACGGCTCGCTTGTGAGTCGTAGGCCTGCGGCGGCATAGGCCGAAGAAGAGGCGTCGTCATCCCGGCGAAAGCCGGGATCCACGATCGCTGCCATGCCGCCCTGGCCTGCGTGGGCGCGTGCCGACGGCGGCCACGCCACGCCTCGGCGCGCGTTGGATTCCGGCTTTCGCCGGAATGACGACGTAGGGGCTGGCGGGCTGCGCTGCAGGGCTCGATGTGGATGCACCCGCCTTCCCGCATCCACTGCGGCGCCTGCCTGTCTACAACTCCAATAACCAAAGACTCCCCATGCCCCTCGCCCAACGCTTCCCCCGCGGCAGCGGTGTCGTGCTGCATCCCACCTCGCTGCCCGGCCCGCACGGCTCGGGCGATTTCGGCGCCGGCGCCTATCACTTCGTGGACTGGCTGGCCGCTGGCGCGCAGACGCTGTGGCAGATGCTGCCCCTGGGCAACGTGGGGCTGGGCCACTCGCCCTACATGAGCAGCTCGGCCTTCGCCGGCAACGTGCTGCTCATCGACCTGCACGAGCTGCAGCGCCGCGGCTGGCTGGAGCCCGAGGAAGTCGCCGCGCCAGCGGACTTCGAGGCCCGGCGCGTGGATTACGGGCGCGTCATCCCCTGGCGCATGTCGCGGCTGGCGAGCGCGGCCCGGCGCTTCGCCGAGCAGGCCACGCCGGCCGAGCGCGAGGAGCTGGCGTCCTTCCGCGCGGCGCAGGCCGACTGGCTGCCGGACTACGCGCTGTTCATGGCGCTGGCCGAGGCGTACCCGCAAAGCGACTGGACCGGCTGGCCCGCCGCGCTGGCCTGGCGCGAGGAGGCGGCGCTGCGCGCGGCGCGCGAGGCGCTGCGCGAGCGCATCGCCTTCTGGGAGTTCGCACAGTGGTGCTTCCGCCGCCAGTGGGCGTCCCTGCACCGCTACGCGCGCGAGCGCGGCGTGCGCCTCGTGGGCGACATGCCCATCTTCATCGCGCTGCACAGCGCCGACGTCTGGACGCACCCCGAGCTGTTCGAGCTCGACGCCCAGGGCCGCCAGACCGTGGTGGCCGGCGTGCCGCCGGACTTCTTCAGCGCCGAAGGCCAGCGATGGGGCAACCCGCTCTACCGCTGGAGCGCGCACGCGGAGTCCGGCTACGCCTGGTGGACCGAGCGGCTGCGCCGCACGCTGGAGCTGGTGGACATCGTGCGCATCGACCATTTCCGCGGCTTCGCCGGCTACTGGGAGATCCCGGCCGAGGAGCCGACCGCGCTCAACGGCCGCTGGCGTCCCGGCCCGGGGGCGGCGCCGTTCGAGGCGGCGGCGCGCGCGCTGGGCGAACTGCCCGTGATCGCCGAGGACCTGGGCGTGATCACGCCCGACGTGGAGGCGCTGCGCCGGCAGCTGGGCTTTCCCGGCATGCGCGTGCTGCAGTTCGCCTGGGGCGAGCCGGCGGCGGGCGGTGAGCCGCGCTTCCTGCCGCATGCGCACAGCGCGGACTCGGTGGTCTACACCGGCACGCACGACAACGACACCACGCCGGGCTGGTGGGCCAGCGCCGGCGAGGAACTGCGCCACCACCTGCGCGAATACCTGGCCACCGACGGCCGCGCCATCCACTGGGACCTGATCCGCGCCGCCATGGCCAGCGTCGCGGACCTGGCGCTGTTCCCGATGCAGGACGCGCTGGGCCTGCCCACCGAGCACCGCATGAACCGTCCGGGCACGGCCGAGGGCAACTGGGCCTGGCGCTTCGACTGGCCGCTGGTGCCGCCCGACACCGCCGCGCGGCTGCGGCGCATGGCGCAGCTGTACGGGCGCATGCCGGGGCGCTGACCCAGCGTCCCGGCCCTGCATGAGCTTTCTGTCCCCCGCCTGCCGTGACAAAAGTCCCGGTTCAACCCCTTGACATGTCCCTGGCGCGGGAGCTGAAAGATGGAGACGATGGAGTCTCGATGCACCCCTGGCGACGGGCCGCCGTGGCGGCCCCGCTCACCGGATGCGTGGGTCTTCATTCCAGTGGAGGGAATTCATGCAGCGTCTGTTCCACACCATTGCCTTCGGTTGCTGTCTGGGCGCCGTGCTCGCGGCCTGCGCAGGTGCGGGCATCAGCAGCAGCGGCGATACCGCGGTGAAGGCCGAGGAGCCCCGGGGCACGGGCCAGGGCCTGTCGCTGGTGGTTGACACGGAGAACGCCGGCCAGGACCCCGGGCAGATCGTCCTCACGCTGCGCAACGAGGGCGTGGAAACCGCCACCAACCTCCAGCCGATGCTGCTGCCCTTCCACTTCCGGATGGTGCACGACGGCTGCTCGGCCGAGCCGCTGCCTTCGGCAGCGAGCTGCAGCTACAAGCTGGCGCTGCAGGACAACGGTCCGCGCACCGGGACGCTGGCGGTGAGCGTGCGCTACGACTACGCCGACGTGCTCGACCGCAGCGCCCGCGTGCAGCTGGCCTATCCGGTGGCGCTCGACCCGGTGGCGGTGGCCCGGGTCCATTGACCCGGCGTTCCTGAAGCGCTCCGTTCGCCCTGGCCGCCGATGGGGCAGGGCGAACGGAGCGGTTCTTCCCCGCAACGAGATCAGGCCGGCGGCGCCCGCCGCGCGCGCAGCATCTGCGCGATCAGGAAGGCCAGCTCCAGGCTCTGCGAGCCGTTGAGCCGCGGGTCGCAGGCGGTGAGGTAGCGCGCCGCCAACCCCTCGTCGGTGAGCGCCTGCGCCCCGCCGCGGCACTCGGTGACGTCCTGTCCCGTCATCTCGAAATGCACGCCACCGGCGTGCGTCCCTTCTTGCGCGTGCACCTCGAAGAACTCGCGCACCTCCTGCAGGATGCGCGTGAAGTCGCGCGTCTTGAAGCCGGTGGAGGCGCTGACGGTGTTGCCGTGCATGGGGTCGCAGCACCACACCACGGCGCGGCCGGCGCCGCGCACCGCACGCAGCAGCGGCGGCAGCCGGTCGGCTACCGCGCCCGCTCCCATGCGGCTGATGAGCACCATGCGCCCGGGCTCGTTGTCGGGGTCCAGCACGTCGAGCAGCCGCAGCACGTCGTCCGGCTGCGCCGTCGGGCCCAGCTTCACGCCCAGGGCGTTGTCCAGCCCGCGCAGGAACTCCACGTGCGCGCCGCCCGGGTCGCGCGTGCGCTCGCCCAGCCACAGCATGTGCGCCGATCCGCCGTACCAGCGTCCGTTTTCGCCGCGGCGCACGAGTGCTTGCTCGTAGTGCAGGTGCAGCGCCTCGTGCGAGGTGTGGAACTCCACCTCGCGCAGCTGCGGCGTGAGCGCGGCGTCGAAGCCGCAGGCTTCCATGAAGGCCAGCGAGTCGGTGATGCGGTCGGCCAGCTCCTCGAAGCGCTCGCCCTGCGGGCTGGCCTTGACGAAATCGGCGGTCCAGCGGTGCACCTGGTGCAGGTCGGCGAAGCCGCCGTGGGAGAGGGCGCGCAGCAGGTTGAGCGTGGTGGCCGAGTGGCTGTAGGCCGCCAGCAGCCGCCGCGGGTCGGGCCGGCGCGCGTCCTCGGAGAAGGCGGCGGCGTTGATGATGTCGCCGCGGTACGAGGGCAGCGCCAGGCCGTCGCGGGTCTCGGTGTCGGAGGAGCGCGGCTTGGCGAACTGCCCGGCGATGCGCCCGACCTTCACCACCGGGCACTTGGCGGCGTAGGTCAGCACCACGGCCATCTGCAGGATGACGCGGAAGGTGTCGCGCACCGTGGCCTCGCTGAGCTCGTCGAAGCTCTCGGCGCAGTCGCCGCCCTGCAGCAGGAAGGCCTCGCCGCGCGCCACGGCCGCCAGGCGCTGGCGCAACGCGGCGATCTCGCCGGCAAAGATCAGCGGCGGGCTGCCGGCGAGCTGGCGCTCGGCGGCCTCCAGCGCCGCGGTGTCGGGATAGGCCGGGAGCTGGCGCGCCGGGCGCTGGCGCCAGCTGGCGGGGGACCAGGCTGTGGTCATGGCGGGAGTCCTCCAAAACGGTCCGATGGCGGCGCCATCAAGGCATGCGCCGGTCCAGGGGCCGGGCGCTGCATGGACAGTGCAGGGTAGCGCGGCCCGCGAACGACCCGGCCAGGAACACCGTGTGCGCATCGAGAGCGCTGCAGGCGCTGGCGGCTGGCCGTGGTTGCCCTAGCGGTCCTGCCGATGCCCGCCCGGCGCCACGGCGGGGTCCGCTTCCGCAGCCTTCGCGTCGCCGTGCAGGAACGCCGGCACCGCCGCCGCGCAGGCCTGCAGGAAGCGCTGCAGCTCCGGCGCGGGCTCGCTCAGGGCGCGCACCGCCGTGCCGATACGCCGCCGGGTGCCCGGCAGTGCCACCGGCACCAGGCACAGCGGCCCCTCGCGCTCGGCCAGCGCCTGCCCGCGCGAGGCCAGCGCCAGGCGGCCGGTCTGCTGGATGAAGGCCTGCGTCAGCGTCGGGCTGCCGGCCTGCAGCCGGCCGCGCGGCGGCGGCAGGCCCTGCTCGCCAAACACCCGTGCCAGCGCCGCCGCGGCCGGCGAGCCGGGCAGCGGAATCACCCAATCCCAGCGCAGCAGGTCGCGCAGCGTGGGCGCGGGCAGCGCCAGGCACGGGTGGCCGCGCTGCGCCACCACCGCCAACTCGTCCTCGAACAGGCATTGCTGCCGCACTTCGGGCGGCGGCGCCTCGGCGCGCAGCGCGCCGGCGATGACGTCGATGTCCGCCCCCAGCAGCTGCTGCAGCAGGCTGTCGTAGGTGCCGTCCACCACCTGCACCTCCACGCTGGGATGCGCCTGCAGCAGCGCCTCCACCGCGCGCGGCAGGAACAGCGGCACCGACAGCGGCAGCACGCCCACCACCACGCGGCCCCGGATCTCGCCGCGCCAGGCGGCGATGTCGCCCTCGATGGCGCGGATCTCCGAGAACGCCAGCTTCACGCGCCGCAGCAGCGCCTGTCCCGAGGGCGTGAGCCGCGTCCCCTGCGCCGATTTGTAGAACAGCCGCAGCCCCAGCAGGTGCTCCAGCGCCTGCAGCGCGGCGTGCACCGCCGGCTGCGTCACGCCCAGCGCCTGCGCCGCGCGGGCCTCGCTGCCCTGCGCCGCGACCGCCGTCAGCGCCTTGAGGCTGCCGATGGACACGGCGGCGGCGAAGCGCTCGGGCTGCACGGGCCGCAGCGCCTCGCCCGGAGCGGCCGTCAGGGCCTCGGAGGCGCCGTAGGCCAAGACCAGGAACACCGTGTCCGCGCGCTGCCCCACGCGCGCGCCCGCCGGCGTGGGCACCATGCCGCGCGCGCCGCGCACGAACAGGGGGGTCTGGCAGGCGCGCTCCAGCTCCAGCACCGCGCGCGTCACCGCCGGCTGCGACAGGTGGATGGCCTCGGCCGCGCGCACCGCGCTGCCATGGCGTACCACGGCCTGCAGCACGCGCAGCGCCTTGAGCCGCTCGGCCAGCGGCGGCAGGCCGGTGTGGTCGGCGCCGGCCCCCCAGGCTTCGGGCGCCAGGGCCGGCTCAACGCCGATGGATCGCTCCATGGCCGGTCCCCAGTCCGGGGCCGGGATGGGTGCTTCCGGCCATCGGCACCGGGCCTGTCCCGGCCGGGCATCGGCAGGGGTGTGGCGCAGGACAACCGGCCGTCCCTGAGTTCGTGCCGGCGCGGGGCCGGGTGGCAGGCAAGGGCATGGCGGGCGGAAGGAACTTCGAAGAGGGCTTTGCAGTGATGGCAATTGACGCGCCGCCATGCGGCGAGCCGGCGGCGTGGAGGACCGAGGGCGAGGCCCGGCCAGAATCCGGGCCAGCGCGAGACACCGAGTCCCGGGCATGGCCGGCGGCCCGAGGCCGGCATGGCAGGCCCGGCGCCGTCCGCGCGTTGAGACCACGGAAAGAGGAGCCATGCATACCTACACCGCCCACGTCCACTGGAGCCGCGGCGACCAGGACTTCCTGGACAACCGCTACAGCCGCCGCCACCTCATCGAGTTCGACGGCGGCGTGGTGCTGCCGGGCTCGTCCTCGCCGCACGTGGTGCGGGTGCCGCTGTCCGACCCGGCCGCGGTCGATCCGGAAGAGAGCTTCGTGGCCTCGCTGTCGAGCTGCCACATGCTGTGGTTCCTCTCCCTGGCCGCGGCGCGGGGGTTCCGCGTGGACCGCTACGCCGACCGCGCCGAGGGCGTGATGGCGAAGAACGCGCGCGGCAAGCTCTATGTGTCCACCGTCACGCTGCGCCCGCAAGTGAGCTTCTCCGGCGAGCGGCTGCCCAGCCCGGAGGAATTCCAGGCCCTGCACCACGAGGCGCACGAGGAGTGCTTCATCGCCAACTCGGTGCTGACCGAGGTGCGCTGCGAGCCGGTGCTCAGAGGGGATAGATGAAGCCGCGCTCACGACCTGGCGCTTGCGGGCTGCAGGAGCGCGCGCAGCTCGCCAAGGTCGCCCTGCAGCGTTTGAGCCAGGTCGTCGAAGCCGAAGAAGCGCAGGAACTCCGGCACCTGCTGCACCAGCATCTCGTAGCCGGGCTCGGCCTGCAGGCCGCGGGCGCGGCAGGCGCGCAGCAGCGGCGTGGGGTCGCGGCTCATGATGATGTCCACCACCGCGGCCCGCGGGTCCAGGCGTGCCGGGTCGAAGGGCAGCGGGTCCTCGGCCTGTAGGCCCAGCGGTGTGCAGTTGACGACCAGGTTGAAACCCGCCGGGTCGGCGCTGCCGGCCACCTCGGCGGCGGTGCCCGTGAGGGAACGCAGCCGCTGCACCAGGCCCTGAGCGCGCTCGGCCGAGCGGCTGAACACCGCCAGCCGTGCCGGCGCGCGCTGCGCCAGGGCCGCCGCCACCGCGTGCGCGCCGCCGCCGGCGCCCACCACCAGCACGCGCCGGTTGCGGACATCGATGCCGAAGTGGTCCAGCCCCTTGACGAAGCCGATGCCGTCGAAGAGCGCCGCCTCCAGGCGGCCGTTGTCGCAGCGACGCACCGCGTTGACCGCGCCGGCGACGGCGGCCACCGGCTCCTCGGGCTTCAGCAGCGCCGCCAGCGCGGCGTTGTGCGGGATGGTGGCCCAGAACCCGCCGACGTTCTCCGCCGCCATGCCGTGCTGCAGGAAGCCCGGCAGCGCCGCGGCCGGCAGCTTCAGCGGCACGACCACGGCGTCGATGCCATGGCGCTGGAACAGCGGGTTGTAGACCTCGGGGGTGCGCACCTGCGCCACCGGGTCGCCGAGGATGTAGAAGACGCGGGTGGTTCCGGTGATGGACGGCATGGCGGGTGTCTCCGGTGTCGGGTGGGACCTGCGTGACGATGGCATATGGCGGGCCAGCGCCGTCCCGGCATCCGGTTCACGCCCTTGGCACGGCCCACTCGCCGGGACGGTGGGCCTCAGGCCTTGGCGGGCTGGGCATCCCAGCTCAAGGCGCCGGCCTCCTTGCCCGCCACCGAGTACAGCGCGCCCGGCGCGTTGCGCGTGGCCTGGAACTGCTCCAGCGTCTCGCCACGCATGGCAGCGTAGATGTGCAGGTTCGAGACGCCCACCACCGCGCCGAGCTTCTCCAGCACGAAGAAGGAGGCGCCGTACCGGACCAGCTCGCGCCAGTCGCGGCGGCGCACCATGTCGCGCTCCTCGTCGCTCAGGCCCGCGTCGGCGAACGCGGCTTCGGGCTCCTGCAGGAAGCGCGCGCGCTGCGCCGGGACGATGAGGTCGTGCAGGAAGCGGTTCAGGCGGTAAGCCTTGACGCTGCGCTCGATCGTGAACGGGTAGGTGCCCTGCAGTGCCTCTGCCCCCTGGAGCTGCTGGCCCATGGCCTCGCGGTGGCGTGCCAGCACGGCGTCGGGCAGCGGGCCGGCCGCGCACTCGAAGATGGCGGTGGCGATGCCCGTCATCGAGGGCAGGTAGTAGCTGCGATGCTTGCACTGCACCTTCGCGCCCAGCGCGCCGCGCATGGTCAGCCACATGATCACCTCCGCGCCTTCCATGCCGCCCAGCGCGGCGTACTCGGCGTGCGTCATGTCGGCCAGCTGCTCGGGGTCGTTCTCGAACAGGTCCAGGAACCGGTGGTCCCACGCCACGTTGTTGAAGCCCGCGCGCTCGCCGTGCACCTGATGCGACAGGCCGCCGGTGGCCACCACCGCCACGCGCAGGTCCTCGGGGTAGCTCTCGATGGCGCGGCGCAATGCCTGGCCGAGCTTGTAGAAGCGGCGCGCCGTCGGGATGGGGAACTGCAGCACGCCCATCTGCAGCGGCACCAGCTTCGCGGGCCAGTCGGGCTTGTGCTCGCACAACATGGACAGCGGCGAGAAGCAGCCATGGTCCAGCGGCTTGTCCTGGAAGCAGGAGAGGTCGAACTCCTCGCACACCAGCGACTGCGCGATGTGCGCCGCGAACCGCGGGTGCCCGCCGATGGGCGGCAGGTCGCGCGCGCCGCCCCCCTCGTCGGCCACGCGCCACTCCTGGCCGATGCCCAGCGCGAAGGCGGAGTAGTGGTCGAAGAAGAAGGAGGTGATGTGGTCGTTGTAGGTCAGCAGCAGCACGTCGGGGCGCTGGTCCTTGATCCACTGGCGCACCGGGTCGAAGGCCTCGAACACCGGCTGCCAGGCCGGATCGTTGCGCTTGTCGCGGTCGAAGGCGAAGCCGATGGTGGGCGTGTGCGATGCGGCGATGCCGCCAATGATGGTTGCCATGAAAACCTCCTCTTTGAATGCGTGATGCGCCGNCCGCGCGGGCGGGCCCCGGGACGGGCTGGGTGCTGGACCTGCGTCGCGAAGCCGCGACTCTAGGGACGCAGGGGCGGCTCCGTAAGATGACAATTGGCAAGGCGCGATAACCAGCAGGAATAGGGGAAAACAATGAAGCTGCAGTCGCTGCGCGCGTTGCTGGCGGCCGTGGAAACGGGCAGCCTGCGCAACGCGGCGCGCAAGCTGGGCGTGTCGCAGCCCGCGCTGACCAAGGCCATCCGCGAGCTGGAGCTGGAGCTGGGCGCACCGCTGCTGCTGCGCTCCAACACCGGCGTGGCCACCACGGCGCAGGGGCGCGTGCTGGTCGATCGGGCCAGGACGGTGGAGCGCGAGCTGGCCGCGGCGGTGGACCAGATCCGCCAGCTCAGCGGCGAGATGGTGGGCAGCCTGCACGTCGCGGCGGTGCCACTGGCGCTGATGCTGCTGGTGCCCGAGGCGCTGCGCACCTTCAGCGCCAGCTATCCCGGCATCCGGCTGCGCATCGACGAGGAGCTGTACATGGCGCAGCTCACGCGGCTGCGCGCGGGCGAGGTGGAGGTGTGCGTGGGCCCGGTGCCGGCGGGGCTGCCCGCGGGCGAGCTGGTGATCGAACCGCTGATGCCGATCCAGATGGTGGTGGTCGCGAGCAAGTACTCGCAGCATGCCAAGGCGCGGTCGCTGGCCGAGCTGGCGGATGCGCGCTGGGTCTTCACGGGGACCTCGGCCGACGCGGGCTACGCGACGCACCTGTTCGCCGAGCACGGCCTGCCCGTGCCCAGGGCGAGCGCGGTTGTGAACTCAACGCTCGGCCTGGTGGCGCTGATCTCGGGCGGCGACTTCGTGGGCCTGATGCCCCGGCAGATCGCCGCGCACCCGACGGCCGCGGCCTACATGCGGACGGTGCCGGTCCAGGAAGGGCCTCTGCGGGCCGAAATGGCGGCCATGACGCGGCCCGAGAGCACCCTGGTGCCGGCGGTGCGGCACTTCATCGCGCACCTCAGCCGCGCGGCGCATCACTTCGGCGGACTGGAGGTGGTGGGTTGATGTCCAGTTCTTGACACGGACTCCAAGAACTGCGTCACACCCGCGAAGGCGGGTGTCCACGGCCTCCGGGCGGCATCCCGGTCAGCGTGGATGCCCGCCTTCGCGGGCATGACGAGGAAATATTTCAGCTTCGATCGAGAACTGGAATGAGACCGCCGGGGGGGGGGAAACACGCTTGTTCCGCCGGCCCCGGCGGGAACGGCCGGTGGCCTCAGTCCAGCGCCACCTTCGCGCGCTTGATCACGTCGGCGTACTTGGCCGACTCGGCGGCGACGAAGGCGTTGAACTGCTCGCGCGTGGCGGGAAAGGGCTCGTAGCCGAAGGTGGCGTAGCGTTGCTTGATCTCCGGGTCGGCCAGCGCCTCGTTGACGTCCTTCTGGATCTTGTCCGCTACCGGCTTGGGCAGGCCCTTGGGCGCGGCGATCACGGTCCAGCCCGTGACCTCGTAGCCCGCCGGGCCGCCGGACTCGGCCACCGTGGGCACGTCGGGGAAAGCGGCCAGGCGCTTCGGGGCGGTGACGGCGATGAACTTGATCTTGCCCGAGCGCTGCAGCGGGCCGGCCGTGGCCAGCGAGCCCAGCGACCAGTCGAGCTCGCCCGTGGCCACCGCGGTGTAGAGCTGCGAGGTTTCCTTGTAGACCACGTGCTGCATCTGCGTGGTGGTCATCGACTCCAGCAGCGCCGACCCCAGGTGCACCGGATTGCCCACCGACCAGGAGCCGTAGTTGAGCGCACCCGGACGTGCCTTGGCGTCGGCCACGATGTCGCCCACCGCCTTGTACTTGCTGTGGGCGCCCACGCCGACGAAGAAGTAGTTGCGGAACAGCGGCGCGGCAACGTCGAAGTCCTTGGCCGCGTCGTAGGGCAGCTTCTTGAACAGGTGCGGGTAGGCGGCCAGGTGGACGTTGTCGAGCTGGATCAGGTCGTGGCCGTCGGTGGCGCCGCGCTTGAAGGCGTCGATGGCGATGAAGCCGTTGGCGCCGGGCTTGTTCTCGACGATCACCGGCTTGCCCCACTTCTTCTGCAGCCTCTCGGCCACCAGGCGCAGCACGGTTTCGGGGCCCGCACCGGCCGGGAAGGGCGTAAGGATGCGCACGGGCCTGGTCGGGAACTCCTGCGCGTGCGCCGCACCGGCGCCGAACAGGGACAGCGTGGCCAGCGTGGTGCCGGCCAGCAGGGCAAGGGTCTTCTTCATGGGTGTCTTCTTGATATGGGGTGGGACAGGGCCGCGGACGAACCCTGGCGCGGCAGTGCCCCAGCGCAAGCACACCGCGGTGCGCCGGCTGGTTGATCTGCGTCACGAGGCCGCGACTCTAGGCAGGCAATGCCTGGTCGGTAAGATGACAAAACGCAAGGCGCGATAACCGTCCGGAATCGGGGTAAACGCGGGGGTTTTCACCGCATGCGGGGCGGCGTCACCGTTGAGCGCTCATCCAGCGGCGCAGGCTGTGCGAGCCTCTGGCCGGGCTCCGGCGCACGACTTGGCACGGGGGTTTCCAGTGCGCGGCTGCGAAAATCGGGCATTCCACTACTCCGCCCGCTGCCGTGCCTGCTTCCAAAGTCGCCGAGGAACGTGAAAAAGAGATCGCCCGCCGCGTGCTGCGCCACTGGCACGAGGCCGTGCCCAACGACCGCATGGCGCACCTGATCAAGGACACGATGCGCGCCTTCGACCGCTCCTTGCGCGTGCGCCTGGCGCGGCACGAGGTGCAGATGGGCCACTGGGTGTACCTGCGCATCCTGTGGGAGCGCGACGGCCTGACCAAGCGCGAGCTCAGCATCGAGGCCGGCGTGGCCGAGCCCACCACCTTCATCGCGCTGCGCGCCATGGAGTCGCTGGGCTACGTCACGCTGGAGCAGCGGGCCGACAACCGCAAGAACGTCTACGTGTTCCTCACGCCCAAGGGGCGCAAGCTCAAGCGGCAGCTGGTGCCGCTGGCCGAGGAGGTCAACGCCATGGCGCTGCAGGGGCTGCAGCAGGAGGACGTGGCCGCGGTGCGCCGCGCGCTGCTGACGATGCTGGACAACCTGGCGCGCGACGAGGCGCTGGGGGAGTAGGGCGCGGCAGCGCCCATCATCGCTTCAGTCCCGGCCCGCCCGCGCCTCGCGCGCCTGCTGCTTCCACAAGTTCCACGGCCGGTCCACCTGGCCCTCCGTGGTGTGGCCGGCGGCGGCCTCTTCCGGCGTGAGGTACTGCACCTCGCCCAGGGGCAGCGCCTGCAGCAGCAGCTTGGCGTTCACCTCGGTATAGACCGCGCGGTACACCGCCAACCGCAGCGTGTTGGCCACCACCGTGCAGCCGTGCCCGCGCATGAGCACCACGCGCTCCTGGCCCAGCGAGCGCGCCAGCGCGGTGCCCAGCTCGCGGCTGCGGATCAGCAGGTCGGTGGCGGCGCCGGCGTGGTCGCGGATCTCGAACACCGGCGGCCCCTCGCCCAGGAAGCCGCACATGTGGCAGGCCGGGCGCAGCCGCGCACCCTTGACGATGCCGAAGGGCAGCACGGCCGGCGAGTGGTTGTGCACCACCGCCATCACGTCCGGGCGGGCCTTGTAGATCTCGCTGTGGATGAAGCGCTCCAGGTACGGGCGCGGCGCGTCGGGGTCCAGCGCCTCGCCGCTGTCCACCGCGTACTCCACGATGTCGGCCGCGCTGACCTGCGCCGGCGCCATGTTGCGCGCCAGCAGGAAGCGGCCGGGGTCCTTGTCGTGGCGCACGCTGACGTGGCCGAAGGCGTCCACGATGCCCTGGTGGAACAGGATGTGGTTGGCATCGACCAGGTCGGCGATGAGATCGGGATGGGCATTGCTGCTCATGCGGCTCACTCCGGCTGGATGTTGTGGGCCTTGATGAAGCTGCCCCAGTTCTGCTGCTCCTCCTTGAGCGAGGCGGCGAACTGCTCGGGCGTGTCCGCCACGGGGATCAGCGCCTGCTGCTCCAGCTTCTGCACCAGGGCCGGGTCCTTCATCGCCTTCTGGATCTCGCCGGCGATGCGCTTGACCAGCGCCGGCGGCGTCTTGGCCGGCACCATCACCGAGAAGGCGGTGAAGGCCTTGATGCCCGGCACGCCGGCCTCGGCCAGCGTGGGCACCTTGGGCAGCAGCTGGCTCTTGTCGGTGATGGCCAGCGCCTGCACCTTGCCCGAGTCCACGTACTGCCGCACGCTGGCCAGGTCGGTCAGCATGAACTGCACGCGCCCGCCCAGCAGGTCCTGGTAGGCCGGGCCCACGCCCTTGTACGGGATGTGGTTGAACTGCGCGCCGGTGGACGCCTCGATCATGCGCACGCCGATGTACAGCGGGCTGCCCACGCCGGCCGTGCCGTAGAACAGCGCGCCCGGCTCGCGCTTGCCGCGCTCCACCAGCTCGCGCAGCGTCTTCACGTTGGCGCTCGGGTTGGCGACGATGACCATGGGCGCGATCACGCCGCGCGTCACCGGCGCGAAGTCGCGGAACACGTCATAGGTCAAGCTCTTGTACAGCGCCGGGTTGATGCCCAGCGAGGAGTTCGAGGCCACCAGCAGCGTGTAGCCGTCAGCAGCTGCCTTGGCGACATGGGTCGCGCCGATGGCGCCGCTGGCGCCGGGCTTGTTGTCCACCACGAAGCTCTGCTTGAGCTGCTCCGTCAGCGCCTGCGCCAGCAGCCGGCCATAGGTGTCGGTACCGCCGCCGGGCGAGGAGGGCACCACCACCGTCACCGGCTTGGCGGGCCAGTCGCCCTGCGCCACCGCCACGGTCGCGCTCGCCGCCAGCAGCAGCGTGACACAGGCCTTCATGCTCTTCATCGAGTTGTCTCCACGAGAATCAAAAAACATAGCTTTCTAAGAATAATGGATTGGGCGCGGCCTGCGCACGGTGGCTTACCCTGTGGCGCGCAAGGTTTGCGGCAGCCTCGGCTGCTAAGGTGCTCGCGGTGCGGCCCGGGGCGCCGCGTGCGCTGTGGGAGCTGCGGTGAAACTTGAGAGGTTGTGCGTGTACCTGCTGGCCTTCTGGTCCGGCTGTTTCGTGATGGCACTGGAGTTGCTGGGTGCGCGGGCGCTGAGCCCTTTCTTCGGTTCGGGCATCTACGTCTGGGGCGCCGTGATCACGCTGTTCATGCTCTCGCTGTCCTTGGGCTACCTCATCGGCGGCAGCCTCTCGGCGCACGAGCCCAGCCTGGCGCGGCTCAGCGCGCTGGTGCTGCTGGCGATGGCCGCGGCGCTGCCCTGCGCGCTGGCGCAGGAGCCCATCCTGGAAGCCGTGGCCGCGCGCGTGGAGGACGCCCGCTACGGTGCGCTGGCGGGCTCGGTGGCGCTGTTTTTCCTGCCCATCACGGTCTCGGGCGCGGTGTCGCCCTACGCGGTGCGGCTGCTGGTGGACCGCCTGGGCTCGGCCGGCCGCGTGGCGGGCTGGGTGTTCTTCGTCTCCACGCTGGGCAGCACGCTGGGGACGCTGGCGACGTCGTTCTACCTGGTGCTGATCTTCGACCTGGACCAGATCATGGCCGGGCTGCTGGCGACCTCGGCCATCGTCGGCGTGGGTGGGCTGTTGGTTGCGCGCGGAGGGCGGGGCCATGCGGCGGCGGCTTGAGGCACTGGCGCTGGCAGCGGCGCTGTTGGGCAGCGGCGCGGCCTGGGCCGAGCGCGTGGTCCACACCGAGAAATCGGCCTACCGCAACATCCTCGTGGTCGAGGACGACGACCGGCGCTGCCTGCGGTTCGGGCGCGACGCGCGGGTGGCGCAGACCTGCGTCTCGCTCGCCAACCCGGACGAGCTGCGCTTCGACTACTACCGCATGCTCTTGGGCGCCCTCTACCTCGGGCCGGCGCCGCGGCGCGTGCTGGTGATGGGATTAGGCGGCGGCGTGATGGTGTCGGTGCTGCAGAAGCTGCTGCCGCAGGCGCAGATCGACTGCGTGGAGATCGACCCGGCGGTGGTGCGCGTGGCCGGCAGCCATTTCAACTTCGTGCCCGGGCCGCGGACCCAGGTCTTCACCGAGGACGGCCGGGTCTTCATCAAGCGCGCGCTGCGCCAGGGGCGGCAGTACGAGCTGATCCTGCACGACGTGTTCGATCACTCCTACATTCCCGAGCACATGGTGACCAAGGAGTACTTCACCGAGCTGCACGGCGTGCTGGCGCCGCAGGGCGTGATCGCCACCAACACCTTCTCCTGGTCCAGCCTCTACGCCTCGGAGTCGGCCACGCATCACAGCGTGTTCGGGCCCTTCTTCAACCTGGTGAACCCGAAGCGGCACAACCGCGTGATCCTGGCGCGCAAGGGCGGCTTGCCGCCCATGGCGCAGGTGCAGGCGCGCGCCCGCGAGCTCGACGGCCCGCTGCGCCGCTTCGGCGTGACGCCGGAGTGGCTGCTGCCGCTGTTCGATGCCGACACCCGCTGGCCCGAGGGCACGCGGGTGCTGACGGACAAGTTCGCGCCGGCGAACCTGATGAACGCGCGGCCCTGAGGCCGTGCCGCGCCTTCGGGGCGCGCCACTCAACCCGCGTCCGGCTGCACCCCCGGCGCCGCGCGCCTGAACGCGTCCAGCTCGCCGCAGGCCGCGTCCACGGCGCGGATCAGCGGGTAGGGCGCGAGATCCACCTTGAAGCGCCGGGCGCTTTCCACCTGCGGCACCAGGTACACGTCGGCCAGCGTGGGCGCGCGGCCGAAGCAGAAGTCGCCGCGCTCCTTGTCGGCCGCCAGCAGCGCCTCGATGGCGTCGAAGCCGGCCGTGATCCAGGTGCCGCACCAGGCGTTGACCGCGGCCTCGTCCTGGCCCAGTTGCTTGCGCAAGTACTCCAGGATGCGGCGGTTGTTGATGGGGTGGATGTCGCAGCCCACGATCGCCGCCAGCGCGCGCACGCGGGCCCGCGCCTGCGCATCGCGCGGCAGCAGCGGCGGCTCGGGATGGCGTTCCTCCAGCCACTCGATGATGGCCGGGGACTGGATCAAGACTTCACCATCCACCTCCAGCGCCGGCACCAGCCCCTGCGGGTTGAGCGCGAGGAAGGCCTCGCCCAGGTGCTCCTCGCGGCGCAGGTCCACCGGCACGTACTGCGCCTCCAGCCCCTTGAGGTTGAGTGCGATGCGCAGCCGGTGCGAGGTGCCGCTGCGGAAGAAGTTGTAGAGCTTCATCGCGCGTGCCCCGGCGTCACTCGGCCGGGCCGATGTTCAGCGCGATCTCGCCCACGCCCTCGACGTGGCCGGTGATGCGGTCGCCGCTGACCACCGCGCCCACGCCCTCGGGCGTGCCGGTGTAGATCAGGTCGCCGGGCTGCAGGTGATAGAACAACGACAGGTCGGCAATGATCTCGCGGATGTTCCAGATCAGCTTGTCCACATTGGACTGCTGCTTGGTCTGGCCGTTGACGGCCAGCGCGATCTCGCCGCGCTCGATGACCACGCCCGGCATGGGCACGATCTCGCTGCACACGGAGGAGTTCTCCACGTCCTTGCCCAGGTCCCAGGGGCGGCCCTTGTCGCGCGCCACCAGCTGCAGGTCGCGCCGCGTCATGTCCAGGCCGCAGGCGTAGCCGTAGATGATCTCGTGCGCGTCCTCGGCCTTGACGCGGAAGCCCGGCTTGCCGACCACCAGCACCAGCTCCATCTCGAAATGGAAGTTCTTGGTCTCGCTGGGGTAGGGCACGGTGGCGCCGGACTCCACCAGCGTCTGGGGCGCCTTGGTGAAGTAGAACGGGCGCTCGGCCGACTTGTCCACCGGCTTGCCCATCTCGGCGGCATGCGCGTGGTAGTTGCGGCCCACGAAGAACAGGCGGTTCACCGGCAGCCGGGCGGACTCGCCACGCACGGGCAGCGAGGCGACGGGGGGCGGGTTCCAGAGATAGGTGGATTGGGTCATGGGAGGTCCTTCCAGACGTGAGGGTTGCGCGGGCCGCCACGCGGCGGCCCGAGGGATGGGGCCTTGCTGAGGCTGAAGAAGTGGTTTCAGCCCCGGTTCTCGAACACGCCCAGCTTCTGGTGCAGCGGCGTCTCGTCGGCGATGAAGAGGAAGGCGGGTTCGCTGGCGGAGCCGTTCACGAGGCTGACCTCGCTGTAGCCCGGCGCGCAGCAGGTGTCGGCCTCGGCGAGAGTAAAACTCTCGCCCTCGATGCGCGCCTGCGCGGCGCCCTCGATGAGGTGGAACACGCAGGCCGGCGAGCGCACCGCCAGCCGCAGCGTCTGGCCCGGGCGCAGCATCAGCGCGTAGAAGCCCAGGATGTTCTCGGCCGGCGCGCCCGTCTCCGGGTTCACGTAGCCCACCTGCACGGCTTCGAGCTCGGGCTGGTCGGCGGCCAGCGCCTGCAGCGCCGCGCGCGTCTCGGTCCAGGGGTAGCGCAGCATCGGGTAGGCCTTGCCGGAGCGCTCGAACACCGGCATGGGCACCACGCCGCTGCGCGTCCAGGCGCGCTCGCCGTTGCCCTGCTTCACCGACTGGCGCGCGCCGTCGATGTGGTAGCTGGCCTCCATGTAATAGACCAGCGGCAGGTCCAGCACGTCCAGCCACACCACGGGCTCGTTGCCGTCATGGCCGTGCTCGTGCCACAGCCCGGTGGGCGTGAGGATCAGGTCGCCCCGGCTCATCACGCACTTCTCGCCGTCCACCGTGGTCCAGGCGCCCTTGCCCTCCACCACCATGCGCACCGCGTTGGGCGTGTGGCGGTGCGAAGGCGCCCACTCGCCGGGCAGCAGCAGCTGCATGCCCAGGTACATGGCGGCGCTGGCCTGCATCTTCTCCAGCCCGTGGCCCGGGTTGGCCAGCACCAGCACGCGGCGCTCGGCCTTCTCGATGGGCGTGAGCTCCCCGGCCTGCAGCAGCAGCGGGCGCAGCGCCTGGTACGACCAGTGCGTGGGCCGCGTGTTCGGGCGCGGCTTGCCCGGGGGCAGCACGGCGCGCAGGCTGGGCCACAGCGGCACCAGGTTCTGTTCCTTGAGCGCCTGCAGGTACTCCGCGGGCAGGTCTTCCAGGCGACCGAGTTCGTTCATCAGTTGTCTCCTCGGGAATTGGGATGGCGGCGATCAGCGATCCGCCAGGCAGTTGTCCACGTTCCAGCCGTAGAGCCATTCCATGGCGTCGTAGAAGCGCTCGGGCGTGCGGCCCTTCCACAGCTCGTTGCGCACCAGACGTTCCACGCCCTTGGCGTGGTAGATGCGGCCCATCTCGCGCGAGGACAGCACGATGCGCGCCGTGCGCGCCACGCGCGAGCGCTGGTACAGGTCGAAGGCCTTGGCGATGTCGTTGTCGTGCGCGCGCAGCGCCTCGCCCAGCGTCACCGCGTCCTCCATCGCCATGCACGCGCCCTGCGCCATGTACTGCGTGGTCGGGTGCGCGGCGTCGCCCAGCAGCGTGACGCGGCCGTAGGTCCACTGGCCGATGGGCTCGCGGTCGGCCGTGGCCCAGCGCTTCCAGCTCTTGGGCAGGTCGATGAGTTGGCGCGCCTTCGGGCAGATGCCCTGGAAGTAGCTCTGCACCTCCTCCTTGCTGCCCTCGCGCACGCCCCACTCCTCCTGCTCGCGGCTGTGGAAGGTCACGACCACGTTGTACTGCTCGCCCCCGCGCAGCGGGTAGTGCACCAGGTGGCAGTTGGGGCCGACCCAGATGCTGGCGGCGTTCCACTGCAGGTCTTGCGGGAAGTCCTTCTTGTCCACCACCGCGCGGTACACCACGTGGCCGGTGACGCGCGCCGGGTCGCCCACGTACTGCTGGCGCACCACCGACTTCACGCCGTCGGCGCCGATCAGCGCGATGCCGCGGTGGGCGTTGCCCTTCTGGTCATAGGCCGTGACGCCCTGCGCGTCCTGCTCGATGCGCTCGATGCGGGTGGAGGTCAGGAACTCCACACGGCCGGTTTCCTGCGCACCTTCCAGCAGCGACAGGTGCACGTCCACGCGGTGGATCACGGCGTAGGGATTGCCGAAACGCTTGCGGAACGCCTCCCCGGTGGGGATGTGGCCGACCCGGTACTCGTCCAGCGCGTCGTGCATGACCATGTAGTCGGTGTAGACGGCACGCCCGCGCGCCTTCTCCCCCACGCCCAGCGCGTCGAAGGCGTGGAAGGCATTGGGGCCGAGCTGGATGCCGGCGCCGATCTCGCCGATCTCCGGCGCCTGCTCCATCACCTTCACCCTGAAGCCGCGGCGCACCAGTGCCAGCGCCGCCGCCAGGCCCCCGATGCCGCCCCCGGCCACCAGGATGGGAAGTTCCGTGCTCGTCGTGCCCATGCTTGTCTCCTGTCAAAGAACGCTGAAAGTCAGCACACTGAAAATTAGTGTAGGTTCGATTGTTTTGGATCAAATCCGGGTAAACCCGGGTAGGGCTTGATGCGGCGGATGACAGCGCGCTGCTGGCCCGCCCGCATTCACGGCGCCGGCGCGACGGCCTCAGCGCCCTTCAGGCAACCCCCGCGGCGCGCGGCTGAGCTCGTTGTTGGCGTCCACCAGCGTGCGCAGCATGCGCAGGAACAGCGGCCGCTCCTCCGGCGGCAGCGGCGCCAGGATGCGCTGCTGCACCGTCTCCACGGCCGGGCCGATCTCGTCGAGCAGCGCGCGGCCGGCCTCGGTGATGCCCAGCAGCCGCACGCGCCGGTCCGCCGGTGAGGGCTTGCGCACCAGCAGGCCCTGGCGCTCCAGCCGGTCCACCACGCCGCCGGTGGTGGAGGTGTCGAAGCCGATGGCCCGCGCCAGCGCACCCTGCTCGATGTCGGGCATGCGCGCCGCGGCATTGAGCGCCGCGTACTGCACCGGCGTCAGCCCCCAGTCCTTGAGCTCGTCCATGAACAGCGCCACCGCGATCTGCTGCAGGCGGCGAATGAAGTGGCCCGGCAGGTCGTCCAAGGGGGGCAGGGGAAGTGGTGCAAGCTCGGTCTTCATGGCATCGATCGGCATAAACCCGCAATGATCCACGTCAAAATTTCCACTATGCTGAATGTAAGCATGCTGATGATAGGCATGCGTACAAACAAGGCATCAGGGTAATCCCGCCACCGAAATTCTTTAATGGAGAGACGCATGAATTCCACCTTCTTCACGCCCAAGCGCCGCCGCGTGGTGCTGGCCGCCGCCGGTGCGCTGCTGGCCGCCACGGCGCAGGCGCAGCCCGCGGGCTACCCGAGCAAGCCGGTGACCATCTTCACCGCCTTTGCCCCGGGCAGCGGCCCGGACGCCGTGCTGCGCCTGGTGAGCGAGAAGCTGAGCAAGACCTGGAACCAGCGCGTGCTGGTGGAGAACCGCCCGGGCGGCGGCGGCTTCATCGCCATCGATGCCGTCAAGAACAAGCCGGCCGACGGCTACACGCTGCTGCAGCTCGACTCCGAACACCTGGCCGCGCTGCCGTACCTGTACAAGTCGCGCAACTTCGAGACGCTCAAGACCTTCGACCCCACGGCCATCCTGTTCCGCACGCCTTTCCTGCTGGCCGTGGCGGCCGACTCGAAGTGGAAGACCGTCACTGACGTGGTGGCCGCGGCCAAGGCCGGGCCGGGCAGTGTGAGCTACGGCTCCTGGGGCGTGGGCAGCCCGGGCCACCTGGGCGGCGAGGAACTGCAGATGCGCACCGGCGTCGAGATGCAGCACGTGCCCTACCGCGAGGTGTCGCAGCTGTTCACCTCCGTGGGCTCGGGCGACGTGTCCTGGAGCTTCGGTACGCTGCCGTCGAGCCAGGGCCCCTACAAGGCCGGCAAGCTGCGCTACATCGCCATCGCGGCTCCGAAGCGCATCCCGCAGATGCCCGACGTGCCCACCATGGCCGAAGCCGGCGGCCCGGCCATGGACGTGAACTCCTTCGTCGTGCTGGTGGCGCCGCGCGGGCTGCCCGCGGCCGTGCGCGACAAGATCAACGCCGATGTGGCCAAGGCCGTGGCCGAGCCCGACGTGCAGGCCCGCTTCAACACCTTCGCCTTCGAGACGCTGAACTGGTCGCCCGAGGAGATCGGCCGCCAGGCCGCGGTCAAGTCGAAGATCTACGGCGAGCTGACCCGGCGCAAGAACATCAGCCTGGAGTGACGGCCCTCGTCCCGAGCATGGCCTGCCGTCCCCCGGCAGGCGTTTCCGTCCCATTCGGCACCACGCTGGTGCGTGCCGCGCTCGATCTGCCCACGGATTGAGCACGCTAAGCCGGCGCCAAGCCCGACAGCAGCTTGGCGCCCTTCTCATCAGCTTTCCCACAGGCTTATCCACAGATCCTGGGGGAAACCCGGGGTGGCGCTGGCCTGTCCGGACGGCGGTGCGCGCCCGGTTCGTGCGTGCACCCGCTTGACCTTGCCACGGTGGGAAGCTTGAGACTGCAGTCCTCAACTCCCGGGAGCCCCCACCATGATCGAGTTCATTCTCCCCACCATGACCTGCGGCCACTGCGTCGGCGCCGTCACCCAGGCGCTGCAGGCCGTGGCGCCGCAGGCGCGCGTGCGGATCGACCTGCCCAGCCACCAGGTGCAGGTCGAGGGCGCGACGGATCGCGAGACCCTGGCCCGGGCGCTGGCCGACGCGGGCTACGACCCGGCGTGACAGGCGGCACGGTTGGCTTGACCCTTCCTGAGGCCGGCCCTGCCGCCGCAGCGCCTAAACTTCCAGCTGATCCCGCCCGCTGTTTCTCCTCCTCCCGTGCGCCGCTCCATCGCCATCGTCCTGATGCTCCTGCTGCCGATCCAGTCGGCGTGGGCGCTGGTGGCCATGCCGTGCCGCGGGCACGTGAGCCTGCAGGGCGACAGGGCGGCCGTGATGGCAATGGCCGTGGCGCATGAGGCCCATGCCGGCCACCACGCCGCGCTGGCGGACCACGGGCACCACGCCGGCCACGGCGACGCGCACGCGCCGGCGCATGAGCACCACGCCCACCACGACGCCGCACCGCCCGCCGGCCACGATCCGGGCGACGGCGGCATCGCCAGCGAGGGCCAGGACCCGTGCAGCGGCTCCGCCGCCTGCATGAGCCTGCACTCCCCGCCGCTGGCGGCCGGCTTCGATGCCGGTTTGCCGGCACTGAAACTCTCCAGCCAGCTGCGTCCCGCCGGGGGCGAGCGTTTCAGCTCGGTGCCGCCGCAACGGCTGCAACGGCCCCCCATAGGCCTCGCCGCCTGAAGCGGCGGCAAGGTCTTTCCCACCGAATCCCGGACCTCGACGAGGCCGCTGCCTGCGCAGCGGCAGCGCGGCCTCGGCGCCCGCCGCTTCTTCCGCATACGCCATGCATCCGCATCGTTGTCGAGGAAGCCTTGATGAAGCATCTGATCGTGTCGGCAGGGCTCGCGGCCGTCCTGGCCGCGCACGCCGCCGACGCGCCCACGCCGGCCACACACGTCGCACCGGTCGCACCGGTCGCACCGGCGCCTGCCGGTATTCCCTGGTCCGACGCCGGTAGTGTCCCGGCGCCGGCCGACGCGCCGGACAGCCTGCGGGCCGCGCTGGCGCTGGCCTGGGCGCGCTCGCCCGC
>Ga0065721_10049076_pt1 | contig 47429 bp, 40 predicted proteins | sample Mesricmetagenome_FD_59108 | JGI IMG/M metagenome (GOLD analysis project Ga0065721, IMG submission 59108) | Mesophilic microbial community from rice straw/compost enrichment Sample: eDNA_1 v2 (version 2) | ecosystem: Engineered > Solid waste > Grass > Composting > Bioreactor | place: USA: Davis...
ACAAGTCCTTAAGAAGCACTTCGGGGATTTGTTTGTGAAGGCTTTCTCAACTTACGTGAAATCAGGTGGCTGGTTTATTGTGCCCGTCGCTGGCTGGTTCGTAGTGCCCGCTGACAGGAAGTGAAAGCTCAGTAGTTATACGTATTGTTACATTTCATTGAAAGAACACCCACAGTGGTGTCGTATTAACTACGAGAAGTTGGCAAAACATTTATGGAACCCACTCGACGCAAAATCGCTGCGCTCAAGATTGATCTGAGCAATTACCGCACTGTCCCACAGGATGATGATCGTTCGGCCATCCATGCCATGATCACTTTGGAACCAGAATATTTCTGGGGATTGGCCGACAGCCTGATTGAGGATGGCTACGTTCCAAACGAAAGCATCATCGTGTTAAAGCAAGGCAAGAAGGAGATTGTTAAGGAAGGAAATCGAAGAGTAGCAGCAATGAAGTTGATCTTGGGATTGGTTCCTTTGGAAGGCATGGAGGTACCGGAATCTATGGAGACTCGAATCAAAGGAATTTCCAGCTCATGGAAGAAGGAAAACGAGCTCGTTCCCTGCCTTCTGTTTGAAGAAGAAGAGAGAGAGATGGCCGATCGAATCGTGGCGAGAATTCACGGAAGGCGGGAGAAAGCCAGTCGGCTTCCGTGGAACTCGGTTGCGCGCGCTCGCCACAACCGTGAAGAGAAAAAGCGGGCCGAGTCAGGCTTGGACCTTTTGGAAGCCTATTTGGACGGCGGTACGAATCTAACCCCTGAGGATAAAGAACGATGGGCTGCTGATTATCCTCTGACGGTATTGAACGATGCATTACCCAGAATTGCGACAATTACCGGTATCGCGAGCGCAAATCTCGCCACTTCGTATGTCACTCACAAAAATCGGAAGGGTTTTGAGAACCTTTTCAAAGACATCGGATTGGGAAAGGTCACGTTCCATACGGTTCGACACACGAACTTCCTGCCGAATTATGGATTTGTTCCCCCGGCACCGGCGCCGACTCCTGCTCCCGCTCCAACTCCCGCTCCTAATCCAACACCCTCGTCAAATCCGCCCACTTCTCCGCCCACTCCGCCGCAAACAACTCCAAGTTCAGCGGCTCCTGCCGCACCAGCATATCCATTAGACACGAAGCAAGCAGTTAGGAAAACTCTCCGCAACTTCGTCCCCAGAGGGAAAGAACGAGATAAATTGGCGTCGTTTCTGAAAGAGATTAAGAGTCTTCCGATGGACAAATTCCCATTGTCCTTTTGTTTTCTGCTCCGCGGCATGTTTGAAATCTCAGCCAAAGCGTTCGCCAAAGATCATTCTATTCCTGTGATCGACAAAGGAAATGATAGGAAGCTCTCTGCAATTCTCAAAGACATCGCTGCCACGCTCACAAAAGGGATGGACAGCAAAAGCGCCGAACGCAAAGCGATTCAAGGAGCACTGACAGAACTCAGTTCTCCAGATAGCCTTCTTTCAATTACGTCCCTTAATTTCATCGTGCATGGCCCTACGTTTTCAATGGACGAGCGGCATATCTGCACACGTTTTCACAACGTGTTTCCATTACTGGAAGCCATGAACCGTTAATATGGCCACGTACAGCACACCATTGCGCTATCCAGGCGGAAAGCAGAAGCTGGCGCCGTTTGTTCTGGAAGTCCTCGAGGCAAACGACCTCGTGGGAGGTGCTTACTCGGAGCCATACGCAGGGGGCGGCGGTGTCGGATTTGAACTCCTTCTAAGCGATAAAATCAGCCATTTTTATCTGAACGATTCCTGTGTTGCTATCCATTCGATTTGGGCGTCGATCTTACACAATACAGATGAATTCTGCCGCCGGATACGAGATACACCACTGAATATCGAAATCTGGAAACAACAGCGGGAGATTGTCTCACGCTCAGCAGAATTTCCCTCGATTGATGTTGGGTTCGCTGCGTTTTATCTGAATCGCAGTAATCGTTCCGGTATCATTGCCGGCGGCGGAGTGATCGGTGGTTTGAAACAAGACGGGGAATGGAAAATGGATGCGCGTTTTCCGAAAGAAAAGCTCATCGCAAGAATTCTGGCGATAGCACAAAAACGCGATTCAATTACGGTCAGCAACCTCGATGCTGAAGTTTTCATTAGAGATGCTGTCCCTACACTTCCAGAGAGAACATTGATCTATTTCGACCCACCGTATTTTAACAAAGCATCGGGCCTATATTTCAACGCCTATAAGCGGGAGGATCATGGTCGAATCGCCACGGCTATTCAAAACCTCACCGGGCGTTGGATGGTTTCGTACGACAACACTCCACAGATTCGCCGTTTGTACGCAGGACGACGCCAATTTGCATTCAGTCTTCAGTATAACGCCGCATCTGCATACAAAGGGAAGGAAGTCTTTTTCTTTTCCGACGCAGTAACTGTTCCCAAAAGTTCAGGTCTGAAAATGATCAATAAAGCTCTGTGGCGGGTGCAGAGATAACCCTGGCGGCGTTCAGTAATGCTCAAGCAGTTCGCGGATCGTTTGATAGACTTCGCTGGGATGTTTACATCCAGCTTCGTTCAGTTGCGTGCGAAGCTGCGCTTTGAACGCCTGCTTCATCTCATTGAACTTATCTTCCGCAAGCAGGCCCGTGCAGTGCGCCTTCTTCACCAGATCGTCATACTCGCGCTTGGTAAGCAGGACCATCATACGGTTTGGCGTGATCACGGAAAACGTTCACGATCGCTGTGAAAAAACGTTCACAATCGCTGTGAATAGTGAATCCTTCAGTCTCTGTTCGGCGGGCAGTTCATCGTATGGAAGAAAGCACGGATGCTCTTTCTTCACCGGGTCTTTTACCGGTCCATACTTCCAGCCCGTCGCTTCCTTCTCCTTCAGCCACTCTTCGTGCGATCGGCTCGGGCTCGCGCCGGGATTTGCCAGGTGAAACTCCACGCCTTTGATGGCGCTCACCCGCTGCCATTCTGGAGTGTCTTCCCAGGGCAACTGGCTGTCATCGTCCAGCTGGGCACAATAGGCCCGATTGGCCTCATGACAGATGCGGGCGATCTGGCGAGCTGTCATATCGGGTAGCAAGAGGCTCCACCGTCGAATGCTTGGATCACCTTTCCGATCCGCATCCTGGCATCTTCAAGGTGGCGGTAAGCCAGCATTGCGTTTGCGATCATCTCGCCGCGATCCGGAACAATTGTTCCGTTTTCGACCGGTGTTCCAAACGATGCCTGGCCAAACTCAACATGAGGCAGTTCGCCTTTGAAGGCGCGCAGTCGTTTCTCGAAGTCGAGGATCTGCGCGCGGAGAGTTGCGCACTCGGCTTTGATGTCCATAGCGGGCCGACTATACCAAACGAATGTTTGGTGACAATTGGGGACAGATGGACCGGGGGCAGACGGGTTTTGACGGGGACTTTTGGGAAAAATCACATTCTGCAAGAACCACGCGGAAATGAAATACCAGCGCAGGGATGCTCGCTGGATGGTGGTCAATACGATGGTGCCAGAGGCAGGAATTGAACCTGCGACCAAAGGCTTATGAGTCCTCTGCTCTACCCCTGAGCTACTCTGGCGACCGATTACGACGCGGAGATCATTGTTTCCCCGGTCGTGAGACGGGCGAAATGTAGCGGATGCTCACGCAACTCGGCAAGTCCCCAAAGCAAAATTCACAGGGTTCGTCGCGATCACCGATGTCGGCCCTGTAATGCGATACTCTGCAGGCCTCGCACTCATGATCTGCGTTCCTCCGCCAAATCTGTGGACGAAGGGTATCCGTAGATGGTGCAGATTTCGCAGATAGAATGATGACGACGTGGAGCTGCAGAGAACAGAGAAAGTCGGGTTTGATCGCGGTCGTCGGCGTTTAGCCTTTTTTGTCGCGGCGCAGCACGACCCGATGAAACGGGGCAAAAAAGGTTGTGAGAATTCTTAAGAAATGATGAGCGTTCCGGATGAACTGCTGTCATATTCAGCGGCGTCGATCGGGTTGCGGTTGAGATGAGAAAGTAGAAGGGAGCCGCAAAGAAAGGGTCTTCGGGGTGGTTCGATCAGTTCAGAATCCTCAGGGCGGATAAGGGAAACTCTTAGCTTCACTAGTCGCTTCCGGTAGGTCGCAAACAGGGCCGTCCCCAATTGTTGTTTTTGACGGCTGTTCCTAATTTGCTCCCATGCAAACAACAATTGAGCGACAAGAATTGCTTAATCAACTTTCGGAAACGGAGAGTCGGAAGGAAACAGCAGTGTTGCCCCGGGTTGAGTCCCGTTCCGTGGACGGCCTCGGCCGCCGCGATTCTGCGTTCAAGCCAAGGAACCCGTTTGCAGCGCCCGGCAGCGGAAATGGCAATGCCAATCGCGCGCTGGTTGAAGCGCTCGCCAATTCAAAGATTTATCAGGAATACGAACGGGCATTCAGCGACGCCACCGGTCTTCCGGTTGCGCTGCGTCCGGTCGAATCGTGGCAGCTGCCGCACCACGGCAAGCGCAACGAAAGCCCCTTCTGCCAGCTGCTGGCGCAAAAGAGCCGCGCGTGCAGCGCCTGTCTGCAGGTGCAGGAGCAGCTCTCGGAACGCGCCACGTTGGAACCGCAGACCATCAGCTGCCCGATCGGCATGTGCGACACAGCGGTCCCGGTCCGGCTCGGCGACAAGGTGATCGGTTTCCTTCAAACCGGTCAGTTGTTTCGCAAGAAGCCGACTCAATCGCAGTTCGAGCGCGCGGCGAAACTGGTTGCGGAGTGGGGCGTTGACGAGGACATCGAGACGCTGCGTGACGCTTATTTCGGCACCCGGGTTGTTTCCAACAGGCAGCATGAATCGGTTGTGAAGCTGCTCTCCATTTTTGCGCAGCACCTGTCGATGTTGAGCAATCAGGTCGTGGTGCAACACGAGAATGCCGAGCCGCCGGTGATCACCCGTGCGAAGGAATACATTCACGAGCATCAGACCGAGGAACTTTCGCTCGGCCAGGTGGCGAAGGCGGTCAATACGAGCACGTTCTACTTCTGCAAGATGTTCAAGAAGGTGACCGGGATCAATTTCACCGACTACCTGTCGCGCGTGCGGATTGAAAAGGCGAAGAATCTTCTCCTGAACCCGAACCTGCGCGTCAGTGAAATCGCCTTCGAAGTCGGCTTCCAGTCGCTCACCCACTTCAATCGCGTGTTCAAGAAAATCCTCGGTCAGTCTCCGACGGAGTATCGAGCACAGCTTCTCGGACGATAAGCTTGTCGGTTGCGGATGATGTATGCGGATGTTGTAAACCGAAGAATGCGGATGTCGTGATGAAAAAGCGGAATGGTTCTGAAACTCAACAGGTGAGAAACGAAACGATGACAATGGCGGTGCCGGTTCACGTGCAGAGTGGAAGGATGCGTTTCCTCGCGTATCTGGATCGGAATCGTGTCTGGCGGGATTTCTACAATCATAAAATAGTCGAAGGAAAAGTGACCCGGGTGCCCTACGGATTTTGAATCATTTGACGGCTCTTTGAGCAGTCATTCCCCAAAAACACCCCCCGAGCCGCGGACATCGTTCGCGGCTCTTTCTTTTTTTTCCGGAATGCTTATCGTCGTGCCGACTCAACAGACCTATCGCACGCATGACAGAATACTCGCGAATGTCCAAAGCCGAACTCATCGCCCGATTGCAGGCTTTGGAGATTCGATCCCCGAAGGAAACAGCGCAGCCTTCACCCACACGCCAGACGCTTTCCAACACGGCGCTTTTCGACAGTGAAGAACGGCTTCGCGCCATTCTCGACACCGCCGTCGAAGGCATCATCACGATCGACGAGCGCGGCATCATCGAGTCGATGAATCGCGCCGCGGAAAAACTTTTCGGTTATTCGTCCGAGGAAATTGTGGGACGGAACGTGAGCACCTTGATGCCGTCTCCCTACCGTGAAGCGCACGATGGCTACATCGAAAAGTATGTTCGAACCGGTCATGCGAAAATCATCGGCATCGGCCGCGAAGTGATCGGACTGCGAAAGAACGGCGAAGTGTTTCCGATGGACCTTGCCGTCAGTGAAGTCAGGCTGGCGAATCGCCGGCTGTTCACCGGATTTGTCCGCGACATCACGGAACGCAAAGAGGCGGAGAAACGCCTGTCGTATTACGCGGCCATTGTTGAATCGACAGAGGACGCCATCATCAGCCAGGACCTCTCAGGCATCATCACCAGCTGGAACAAGGGTGCTGAAAACCTGTTCGGTTACATGCGCGAGGAGGCGATTGGAAATCCCTTCGCAATGCTGTTGCCGCCGGACCGGCTGGCGGAAGAGGAGGCGATCCTAGCCACGATCCGAAAGGGACTTTCGGTGGAACGCTTTGAAACCGTGCGCAAGCGCAAGGACGGCAAACCGATCGACATCTCCGTCACCACATCGCCGCTGCGAACTCCGGATGGAACCATCGTGGGAGCGTCCAAAGTGGCCCGCGACATCACAGACCGAAAGCGCGCCGAGGAAAAACTCGCGGCTCTGGCGCACACATTGGCGGAGAAGAACAAGGAACTGGAAACCATCGTTTACATCGCATCGCACGATCTGCGTTCGCCGCTCGTCAACATCCAGGGATTCAGCCGTGAACTCTCGCATGCCTGCGAAACGTTGCGGGCACGATTGAATGCTGACGTCAAAGAAATCGATCGCGTTGAACTCAAACGCCTGCTGGATGAAGACATTCCGGAAGCGCTGGAATACATCCAGGCCGGTGTCACCAAAATCGACAGTCTTCTCGCCGGATTCCTCCGCTACTCGCGTCTCGGTCGCGCCGCGATGAAGGTGGAGAAACTTGAAATGAATCCGCTGATCGATGCGATCGTTCAGGCGATGGAATTTCAGATCAAACATGCGGGCGCCAAAGTGATCGTTTCAGAACTGCCGGCATGCAGTGGCGATTCCACGTTGATCAGCCAGGTCTTTTCCAACCTGATTGAAAATGCGGTCAAATATCGAAGCCCAAACCGCCCGTGCGAAGTTCAGATCTCCGGTCGCGTCGAGAAGGACACGGCGATCTATTCCGTCCGCGACAATGGAATCGGCATCGCCCTCGAGCATCAGGGAAAGGTGTTTGAGATTTTTCATCGGCTGAATCCCGGCGATTCAGAAGGCGAGGGGCTTGGCCTGACGATCACGCAACGCATCATGGAACGACACAACGGACGCATCTGGGTTGAATCGGCCACCGACAAAGGTTCGACGTTTTTTGTTTCCCTGCCGACGATGCCGCAGGCAAAGTGAGCCGGGACAAATTCATGGTTATGAGCACAAAAGGGGAAATTGTGATACTGATCGCGGAAGACGATGCGGGTCATGCGCGGTTGATCGAAAAGAACCTGTCGCGCGCCGGATTGCGCAACACGATTCAGCGGTTCGAGCATGGCCAGGCCATCCTCGATTTTCTCTTCCGCCGAGGCCCCGGCCCGCATCGGGTGGACGACATGCCGTACCTGATCCTGCTCGACATCCGGATGCCGCAGGTGGACGGCGTGGAAGTGTTGCGCCAGGTGAAGGCGGATGCGGATCTGCGCCGCATTCCGGTCATCATGCTCACAACGACCGACGATCCCCGCGAAGTGGAACGCTGTCATGACATCGGGTGCAGCAGTTACATCGTGAAACCGGTCGATTACGAAAAATTTGCCGAGGCGATCAAGAGCCTCGGGCTTTACATCTCGCTTGTCCAGGTGCCGGAAGTCAGCGGGAAATGAAGGATCATGGACGGGGCACCTTCACAGACCATCCTCATCGTTGACGACGACCGCGGTCTGGTGCGGTTGATTCAGAAAGGCCTTCAGCGCGAAGGCTTTAAAGCCGCCACAGCCTGTTCCGGAGAAGAGGCGGTCGAATGGCTTTCAAACAACCACGCCGACCTGCTGCTGCTGGACCTGAAACTCCAGGATGTGCAGGGCAAGGAACTCGTCCGGCAACTTTCGGAGAAACGGATTCTGCCGCCGTTCATCATCATCACAGGGCAGGGGGACGAACGCGTCGCTGTGGACATGATGAAGATCGGCGCGCGCGATTACCTCATCAAGGACGTCGAATTTCTCCAGCTCGTTCCTGAAGTCGTCCGCAATGTTCTGGAGCAGATCGAAACCGAGCGCCGGCTCGCTGCCGCCGAAGAACAGGTCAATCTCGTGCAGAACGTCGTCGAGCATGGTTTCAGCGCGGTATTGATTGCCAACGCCGATCTTCCCGATCCCCATGTGCTCTACATCAACCCGGCGTTTGCAAAATTGACCGGCAGTTCCTCCAGGGAATTGATTGGAAAACCGCTCAGTTCTTTGCGCGGATTCAGCGTGCTTCAACAGCGTCTGACCAACGCCGATCCTGGCCAGGATGTGTTTCTGAACGAAGAGTCGCTGATTGAAAACGGCGGGATGGAACGCTGGGTGGAATGGCGCGTCGGTCCGGTGCGGGGACGCTCGGGCCAGATCACTCACTGGCTCGTCATTCTGCGCGACACCACGGAACGCAAACGGCTGGAGAAGGAAATTTTGGAGATCAACGACCGCGTTCAACGACGGATCGGCCACGACCTGCATGATGGCCTCTGTCAGCAGCTCGCTGGAATCGAACTGATGTGTCAGGTGCTCGAACAGAAAATTGCCGCGAAGTCGAAGTCGGACGCGGCAACGATCCGGGATATCGCCGGGCACGTTCGCGATGCGATCGGGCAGACGCGGCTGATGGCGCGCGGTCTTTCTCCGATCGTGCTGGAGTCGGAGGGTTTGATGTCCGGGCTTCAGGAGCTGGCGTTGAACACGGAAAAGATTTTTCACGTGCAATGCGTTTTTGAAAGCCGTTCGCCCGTGCTGCTCGACGACCATGCAGCGGCAACGCATCTGTTCCGAATCGCGCAGGAGGCGGTGTCGAATGCCGTTCGCCATGGCAAGGCAAAGCACATTGTCATCCGGCTTTCACACGAAGGCGGCAGTCTCACGCTGACGATCCGGGACGATGGATCGGGACTCAAGGATGGGTGTGCCGGGAATTCCGGCATGGGCCTTCGGATCATGCGTTCGCGCGCGGAAACGATCGGTGGGACGGTTGCGGTGGAGAACAATCCGCAGGGTGGAGTTTGTGTCACCTGCACCGTGGCACTGCCGATCGCGGCAAGGAACAACAAGGACAGTCGTGGCCACAAAGAAGAAAAGTCAAAAATCCAAACGGCGAATCCTCATCGTTGACGATCATCCCATGATGCGACAGGGCCTCGCCCAGTTGATCAACAACGAGCCGGATCTGACCGTCTGCGCCGAGGCCGACAATGCCGCACAGGCGCTCTCCCAGATCACGTCCGTCTGTCCCGAGCTGCTCATTGCCGACATTTCCCTGCCGGACAAGAACGGATTGGAACTCATCAAGGATGTGCGGGCGCTCAGGCCGGAGATTCAGATTCTCGTGGTTTCCATGCACGACGAAACGCTTTATGCCGAACGTGTCCTGCGAGCCGGCGGGCGCGGTTACATCATGAAGCAGGAAGGCGGCAGGAAGCTGATGGATGCGATCCGGCAGGTGTTGAACGGACAAATCTACGTGAGCGAAAAAATGTCCGCGAAGATCCTGGAAATTTTCTCCGGCCGCCGTGATCGGGCGGGCACTTCACCTGTGGAACGTCTTTCGGACCGGGAATTCGAAGTGTTCCAGATGATTGGCGAAGGCAAAGGCACCCGGCAGATCGCCGAACATTTGCATCTCAGCGTGAAGACCGTCGAAGTTCACCGGGCGAACATCAAGGAAAAGCTTCAACTCAAGACCGCGACCGACCTGGTTCGTTACGCCGTCCGCTGGATCGAGGCGCAGGGAATCAATTGAGATTCCTCGCTCCGCGCTTGTACTTTTCAGAAGACATCATCGCGCTGTCGGACGTGCAGGGAATCCGGATGTTCTCCTGTCTTTTGGAGGAGTCTGGCATGGATAACCCGCATCGTTGTGTTCAAGCGGTTTATCGAACTCTGTCCACAAACCGCCCGCTAGCGTTTCGCTTCCCAGAAATTTGCGTCCTGCCGGAACTGGCCTGAATTTACGGGAGCGAAGCCCCACGCCTGGCCGGTCTTCGTGTCCACGATAAACGCTGAACTTTGTGCTGCTGCCGAGATCTGGTATCGGCCGATTTCCTCGGATGGCGATCCGGCTCCAATGGCGAAGACTGCCAGAACGCCAACAACCAGTCCGAACAGAGCACTCTTTGGGTCAATTTGGAATTTCATAGGTTTTGTTGAATGGATGTGCTGCGCCAGCCATTGAAATCGGCTCCCGAACGTTGATCAAGCTGCATTGCCTTGCCGTTGCCGAGCGAGCCATACCAGTGATGAATCGCGAACAACTCCAATTGGGAATTTTTCGGAGATAGGCGTCGGGCTGCAGCTTGCCGGAATTAATCACCGGAATGGGAGATCACCTGCGACGTAGGCGACTCTTGGGGATTTGTTGTGATTTTCCTTGTAACTCTACGCTGTGAAAGCCTGATTTTGCGTAAATTTTTGATCCTCAGGAATGGTAGCGCGTACGGGAATCGAACCCGTCTTTCAGCCTTGAGAGGGCCGTGTCCTAGCCGATAGACGAACGCGCCATGAAAGACGCCCGCATCGTAACTCGCCGAACTTCAAAGTCAATGGTGCGGCTGAGAGTGGTTTGCAAATTTGCAAATGCTGAGTCGAGTGAAGAGGAATCTCGTTAACACCGCGCTTCAGCGCTTTGATGGAAGTCTGGAAGCCGTTCAGCTGCTTCAACAGCTTTCCTTCCCGCGATAAGCCGTTGAAACGGCTCTTCTCGATCTGCTTCTGTTCACCGCGCTGAAGCACGGTGGTAATGAGAGTTTTCCAATCCTTCCCAGTTCGCCGTTTATCCCTGCTCGTTCCGATACGCCTCGGCCAGCAACGTGATCGGGTGCACGATGCGTAGTGACAATTCGCGGCGTCTGGCTCCATTCACCAGCTGCAACAGGCAGCCGGGATTTCCCGTCGCGACGGTAGTTGCGCCGGTCGATTCAATGTGATCGAGCTTTCGTTCCAACAGCTGATTCGCCATTTCCGGTTGCACCAGGTTGTAAACGCCGGCGCTGCCACAACACCAGTTCGCCTCGGGCAACTCGACAAGCTTCAATCCGGGAATGCTCCGCAGCAGCTGCCGCGGTTGCGAACTGATCTTCTGGCCGTGGCAGAGATGACACGATTCGTGGTAGGTGACTGTTTTGAGTTTTGAGTTTTGGGTTTTGAGTTCTGTGCTTGCGATGCCGATTTCGATCAGCCACTCGTGGATGTCCTTCACCTTGCGATCCCAAAGGACGGCCTTTGCCGCGTATTCACGATCGTTTTTCAGGAGCCTGGAAAAATGTTTCAGATGCGAACCGCAACCGCCGGCGTTGGTGATGATGGCGTCGAATCGTTCGGGCGGAAACTGATCGATGTTCCGTCTGGCCAGTTCGCGGGCGCGTTCGAGTTCGCCGTTATGGGCGAAGATCGAACCGCAGCAACTCTGGTTTGCAGGCGTGACAACTTCGCAACCGTTCCGCGCCAGCACTTCCACCGTGTCGCGGTTCACGTCGCTGTAGATCAAATCCTGCGCGCAGCCGGTCAGCATCGCCACGCGGAAACGTCTCGGTCCAATCGCTGGCGTCACCGGTGAAATCAGTTCCGCGGAAAACTGCGGTTGAACCGGTGGCGTCATGCTTTCCAGTTCCCGCAGGCGGCTCGGCAGAAGTTTCAAAATGCCGCTGCGGCGGATTGCAGATTGAAGGCCGGTCTGTTGATAAATCTGAAGCAGGCGTCCGATCCATTGCAGGCGGTTGAGATCTGTGAACAGCCAGTGCAGCGTCAGCGTGCGGATCGCGTTGCGTCGCGGCGAATTCAGCACGCCGCTGCTTTCCACTTCCGCACGGGCGTGTTCAAAAAGTTCGGCGTAGTTCACTCCCGCCGGACAGGCTGTGGTGCAGGCGAGGCAGCCGAGGCAAAAATACATTTCGTCACCAAATGTTTTTGTGACTTTCAACTCGCCGTCCGCAATGGCACGCATCAAAGCAATGCGTCCGCGCGGACTGTTGCGTTCGAGTTTCGTGGCGTCGTAGGTCGGGCAGGTTGGCAGGCAAAGCCCGCAGTGCATGCATTGCTGCACGACCGAGTAGTCGAGATCCTTGAGATAGGAACCGCGGCTCATTCTTCGGATGCCGCCTTCCTCGCGCACTGCCAGAATGTTTCCGCGACGGGATCCAGTTTTGTTCTCGGTCCGGCGATTCCGAGTGACAGGGGCTTTGGCTCGGGAGTGAGTCGAAGCAGTTTCAAACGGTTGCCGCTGATGCAGCGGAGCGATTCGGAACTCATGGCGATGCCGGTCCCGGCTTCGATGGCGGTGATGAGACTGGAAACGCCGTCGTGTTCCTCCACGATGCGCAACCTTCCATTGACGCGGCCGAACACAGCGGTCAGCCCGGCGTGGTAATCCGGATAATCCTTCCTCGTGTAACTCACAAAAGGTTCCTGTGCCGCCTCCGCGAGAGAAACATGGTTGCGGCGGGCGAAGGGATGTTTCGGAGAAACCGCGAGGCGGACAGGGTCGCGAGTCAGTTCCTCAAATCGGAATTTTCGGAGACTGATTCCATTTTGCGGTCGGACGATGAAGGCGAGTTGCAGCCGGCCTTCGCGCAATGCGATGAGGTTCTCCTGGTTGGAAAGATCGTGCAGTTTCACGCGGACGTTGGGCATCACTGCTTGAAATGCCCGGAGCGTCGGAGAAAGGATTCGCGCCGAAGGGGTGGGGGAGTAGCCGACGTTGAGTTCGACGTAGCCGCTGGTTGCAGCTGCGCGCGCCTTGTTGACGGCTGTCTCTGCGTGTTGAAGCAGGGCGCGGGCTTCCTTCAGGAAAACGCGTCCCGCATCGGTGAGGCTGACCGATTTCGCCGTGCGTTCGAGCAGTTGGAATCCGATCTCGTCCTCCAGATCGCGAATCTGACGGCTCAAAGCCGGTTGCGAGACGTGCAGTTTCAGCGCGGCGCGCGAGACGTTTTCCGTCTCGGCCACGGCGACGAAGTAGCGCAGGTGCCGGAGTTCCATTCCCGAATGAGTATGCTTATTGGTTATACTGAGGCAAGAAACATGGTCTTTCCCGAGAGTGCGATTCACATGGCATTGTGTTGTCGAAGTCAGAAACGCAACGAAAGAAAAAGACTATGGCAAACGTATCGATCATTTACTTCTCGGGCTCGGGCAACACGACGCGGCTGGCTGAGGCAGTGCAGGCCGGGGCGCAATCCGTTCCCGGCACAACGGCGCGCCTCATTGCGATCAATGGTGAGGACATTGTGAAGGGACGCTACAACAATGCCGATGTTCTGGCGCAACTGGATGCCAGCGATGCGATCGTTTTCGGCAGCCCGACCTACATGGGCGGGCCGGCGGCGCAATTCAAGGCGTTTGCGGATGCAACCGGCGAACGCTGGTTCAACTCCGCGTGGCGGAACAAGGTTGCGGCCGGATTTACCGTTTCGAACAGTCCAAGCGGTGACAAGTTCAGCACGCTGCAATATTTCCACACCCTGGCCATGCAGCATGGAATGATCTGGATCGGATTGGGCGAACTTCCGATGCAGGCGAACGGCATCAATCGGCTGGGAAGTTTCGGCGGCGCAATGGGACTGTCGGACGGTGACTCCGGCGGTCCGGAGCCTGTCGGCGGTGCCGATCGATCAACCGGAGAAATCCTGGGGCGACGGGTGGCGGAACTGGCGGCGAAGTTTAACAGGTGAAGAACAGCGGGAAGAAAGAGAGTTCAATATGATGACAATTCGAAAAGCAGACGAACGCGGACATGCCAGTTACGGCTGGTTGAACACGCACTACACTTTCTCATTCGCGGATTATCATGACCCGGAGTGGATGGGGTTTCGCAGCCTGCGTGTGATCAACGACGATGTGATCGGCGCAGGTGGTGGCTTTGACATGCACCCGCACCGCGACATGGAGATCATCACCTACGTGCTCAGCGGTTCTCTCGAGCACAAGGATTCGATGGGCAACGGACGCATAATCCGGGCTGGCGAAGTGCAATACATGGCGGCGGGAACCGGCGTGTTGCACAGCGAGTTCAATCCGTCGCGCACAGAACCGGTGCGGCTGCTTCAGATCTGGATCAGGCCCGATCGCAAAGGCGCCAAGCCAGCTTACGCGGACAAGTCATTTGCCGCTGCGGAAAGTGGAAGGCTCACCTTGATCGCGTCCGGCGACGGTCGCGACGGAGCAATCCGGATCAACCAGGACGCCGATGTCTTCGCCGCCAAATTGAAGGCGGGCGATGAGGTGGTGCACACGTTGAAGCCCGGGCGCCATGCGTGGGTGCAGGTGGCGGAAGGGGAACTGACGTTGAACGGACAACGTTTGAACGCCGGTGACGGCGTCGCGGTCTCTGATGAGACCACGTTGCGGTTCGCTGGCGTAACGCCGGTGCAGGCACTTGTCTTTGACCTGAACTGAGTTACTTTCCGCGCGTCCCATGAAAAGTGCATTTCGCATTCTTGCTGTGCTGATCGCGGTCGCGGCCCTGATTTACTGGGCTGCGGCCGGCGCGAACCTCGGCTGGAACAAGAATCGTGTGCAGGTGAAGGTGACCGACGAGGTGACCGGCATCGACCAGATTCTGTGGCAGGACAAGTTCATTCCAGGACTTGAATTTCTTTCCATGAGCCTGGGCGGTGCGGCGCTGCTGGGTGCGGCATCTTTCCTCTTTCGCAACAAGAAATCCCAAACATCAAACCAAAGCTGACAATCATTATGAAAACCCCATTGGCAATTCTCTCCGTCGTCGCGGCATTCGCGACCTCCGCATTGGCTGAATCGCAAACCTTTGATTTCAAGGATCCGAAGGGCGTGAACAACGTCGTCTTCAAACTCGACGCGCCGCTCGAAAGCATCAATGGCAGCGCCAGCGGCATCTCCGGCAAGGTCACCTTCGACCCGGCCAAACCCGCGGACACCAGGGGCAAAATCGTCATCGAGGCGGAGTCGTTGAATGTCCCGAATTCGATGATGAAGGGCCACATGCACGGTGAGCAATGGCTGGACGTGAAGAAGCACAAGGAGATCACGTTCGAAACGAAGGAGCTGAAGAATGTGAAGACCAAGGGCAATGAAACGACCGCCGACGCCGTGGGCACGTTCACGCTCAAGGGAGTTTCGAAGGAAATCACGATTCCCGTGAAGCTGACCTATCTTCCGGACAAACTGAGCGCACGCACGCCGAATCTGAAGGGCGACCTCCTGGTGATCCGTTCCACGTTCACCATCAAGCGCAGCGATTTCAACATCCAGGCCGGCCAGAACGAGGACAAGGTTTCTGATGAAATCGAGCTCACCCTCGCGATCGCCGGTGCAGCGGCGAAGTAAGCGGTTTTCAGATTTTCAAACAGCGGTGCTCAGCAATGGACACCGCTTTTTTATTCCACGCGAACCCGATAGAACTGCGACGAAATGTTGGTCGCTGTGGAATCGACATAGCTGGTTGTTTCCGGCAGCCCCGGCACGTTGCTCGCAATGACGCTGAAGCTTGAGCTGAGTTCTTCTGATCTTTCAATTGAGTAGGATTTTCCCGCCACGCTTGACCACTTCAGTTCGGTGCCAAGGGGATTCGGAATGGGAACGAGGAGCTTTAGCAATGAAAACGAATCGGTTGGGTTGGTGCCTGCGATCCATTCCTGTTGATTGTTCATTCCATCGGCGTCCGGATCGGAAAGATCGGCGGAGCCGTTGGACGGCAAACCGTGTTGGACCAGCCAGTGGATGAATTCACCGGTTCCGGGCCCCTGAAATTCAAAGGCGCCGATGTCTATCCTCCCGACAAGCCGGGGGCGCCGGTCGCGATCGAAGGTTCCGGGACTATCGCCACCTCCTGCATTGATGCACGGTGAGTTCGTCTGGAGCCTGAAATTTCCGCCTGCGATATCGATGAGTCGGGGATCGGCGTTGGTATTGCCAGTGCCGGAGAGGATGGGAGTGAGGCAGTTGAACGTCGCCGCGAACGTTCCAGAGTGGTTGCTGTTTGTGGGGGCTGAATTGAAGAAAACGATGCTGTTCACGAGCATAGTTCCGGAAGAAGAAAAAACACCTCCCGCGACGTTGGTCGCTGTGTTGTCCACGACAGTGCTCGATCTGACGGGGTAATTTGCACTGTTGTAAATGGCTCCGCCTGTTTGAGCGCGATTCCGATACAGCAGACATTGCGATAGAGCGCCGAAATATACCCCGCCGCCCGTCAGGGCCGAGTTTTCGGTGATCGTTGAGTTTGCAATCGAGCAATTATATCCACCTCCTCCATTAAGACCGGCGCGATTGCCTGTGAATTGAGACCAGATCCACGACCCGCCCGCGACCCCACCTCCGTTTGTCAGCGCCAGATTGTCCGCGAACACACAGTTTGACGAAGTGGTTGACGAAAAACTCGGATTGAAAATGCCTCCACCACTATTCGTGGCGACGTTTCCGAGGAACAGAGTCTCATTGAATGTTCCGTTGTAGCTGCCACCGCCGAATGTGGATCTGTTGTTGAGGAAGGAGCTGTTGCGAATTTGTGCGGTGACGGTGACGAACAGGCCGCCTCCGTTTGTGACGCTGGAGTTTCCGTCGAATGTGCAGTCCGCGATCGCAGCGTTTCCGGAGTGCGCGCCGCCGCCGTTTCCTCCAGCCGTGTTTTCGAGGAATGAACAATTTCTCAAACCTCCCGCCCCCCAGTAACCGCCTCCATCCAGCAGAGCGGAATTCCGGTAGAACAGAGAATTTGAAACGGAACCGTTGTAAACGCCTCCGCCGGACACGGCGCGATTTCCGACCAGGACGCAGTCGTTCACATTAACTGAGTGAGTGCCCCCGCCGAAGCCGCCCGCAATGTTGTTGGAGAAACTGCTGGTGATGCATGTGGCATTGAATGCCTGGGAGAAGATGCCGCCGCCGTTGCCGCCGGCGGAATTGCCATCAAAACGACAGTTGTAAAGGCTCAAGGTTCCGGAGTTCATGTGAAGCGCTCCGCCTTGACCGTCTGTCGAATTGTTGATGAAAATCCAGTTCGTCAGGGCGACCGTGGTCGAACTCGTCGCATAAAACCCTCCTCCAGAGAGACCGGATGAATTCCCTGCAATCACATTGCCGCTTCCGGAGGGTGTGAGGGTGTTGCCACGAAAGATGCCGCCACCGTAGTTGGTCGCAAAATTGTTGCTCACCGTGCAGTAATTCAACGTGCTGTTGAAAATTCCACCCCCGTGGCGGGCCCAGTTGGCGTAAATCACACAGTTGCTCAGAGAGGCCAATGTCGCCCCGCCACCGACCCCGTCCGACGCCGATCTGTTGCTCGAAATGAGCGTGTTGAATGCGCTCCCGCGGTACATTCCATAGCTTTCATTTGCGGAGATCTCGCTGTCGAAGATGGTGCAATCCACCGTCCCACCAATATTTCCGATGATGCGACAATTACTGAGCAGGCTCGTAATCGCACCGCCTCCGCTGATCGTTCCCGCAACATTGGAAAGTATCATCGTGTTGAAGACCCGGCTCCATGCAGCTCCACCTCCTCCAAAGATGCTTCCAGCCGTTGACCGGTTTCCAAGAAGAACTGAATTGCTGATCGTGCCTGAATAAACACCACCGCCCCACGTGGCGGCTGTATTTGCAACGATGGTGCAGTTGATTACGAAGGCATTCGTGGATTCGCACCAGACGCCGCCGCCGCTTGAATCCAGTTCCGTCGTGGTACGTGCCGGAAAACTCAACGTGGCGCCGTTCATGATGGTAAAGCCATCCAGGGTTGCGCCGTCGCAAAGATAAATGCCGCGGATGGCGTTCGAACTTGTGCCCGACGGGACGGCGGAAAAACCGACGATAGTGGTTGCCACAGGACCGTTGACGCTTCGGAGCGTGACCGGCCGATCAACCACGACCCGATTGGTGAGGTCACTGAACAGGGCCCGACCGCCGGTCTGATACACCCCGCTGGAAACAAGAATGGTACCGCCTGCGAACCCGTGATCGATGGCATCCTGAATGTTCGTTGCCGCGGTTTCCCAGGTCAGGTAGGGCGGAGTCGGGGACGGGTTTCCGATGGCGACATATTGAACCGGATCATCGGCAATCGTGACGGCGGTCGATGAGAGAACGCCGTCGGGATTCGAATCGTTGAATGCGCGAACGGATACAATGAAAGTTCCGGCATGACTGAAGGCATGATTCGCAAAAACAAGATTGGTCGCGAACTGTCCGTCGCCAAAGTCCCAGATATTGGAGGTCGCATGACCGGAAACGCGGGCCGTGAAGAGAATGGAAACATTGGTTGCCGCGCCGGGGCAGCTTGACGTCAGGAAAATGGAAAGCGATTCCGATGAAATCGCTTCGAGCGGTTCATCGCAGCCGATCGAAGGAACGGCGTTCCAACTTTGTCCGTCAATATCTGTTCCGGTTGATGGAGAGCCCTGCGCCACACAAGGCGAAGCGGGGTTGATGTGGGTGAAGTCCACAAGTTGCGGATCGGCAATGATGTTGCCGGTTCCATTCGTGGGTACGGGGAAGGTGCAGCAATGATCGAGGATGCCTGCGGCAAAATTGGCGTCGGTTCGCGCCGAGTTGAAGTAGATGATGGAATTCGTCGCATTGCATGCATTGACCCCTCCGCCGGCACTCGCTGTGTTTCCGGCCAGCGTGCAATGGATCAGAGTGGAAGAGGTCGCGCCGCCACCGGATAACGCCGCCCGGTTTTCAAAAAGTGCGCCTGCCAGAACAGTCGATTCGCTTACCCCTCCGCCGGACTGATAGGCGATGTTTCCGTGAATCTGGCATCGTTCGAGAGTGGTCATGTCTGCGCCGCCTCCCATGCGTGCGGAATTGGTCGCAACGATGCAATTGGTAGCGAAGGCGAAGTAGATGCCGCCGCCCGTTTCAACTGCGCGATTGCCGGTGATCCGGCTGTTGAGCACAGTCCCGGTGATGATTCCTCCGCCTTTTTCAGTCGCACTGTTTTGTGAGATGACACAACTCTCCAAATAGGATTGCGCGGTTCCTCCGCCGTTCGCTGCAGAATTTTCGGAGAGCCAGCTGTTTTTAAGAATGGAGTTGAATGCGCCTCCGCCGAACCGTGAAGCCACGTTTCGTTCCAATCGACAGTCGATCAGAACGGAGTGAGCTGCTCCGCCGCCGCCCACAGCCGAGTTGCCTTCCAGAACGCAGTTGCTCAACGTGCCCGAGTAGGCGCCGCCGCCAATGCCTTCAAGGGAATTGACCACAACGTTCGATCGCAAAATGCAGTTGAAGACAAACGCATTGGTGGAAGCGCACCAGACTGCGCCGCCGGTTGCTTCATTCGGATCCGATGTGTTCCGGGCACTGCCGTTCATGCAGGTGAAACCGTTTAGAACCGCTCCATCCGCCAGGTATGCGCATCGAACGGGAGAACTGTCGTCGTCCGGCCCCTGCGATTGATAACCGAGAATGATCGTCACTTCCGGGCCATCCACACTTTGGACCGTGACCGCCTTGTCGATGGCAATCCGGTTGGTCAGAATTCCCGTGACGGATTTTCCTCCCGCAGCGTAAACACCGTTGGCCACCAGGATGATGTCGCCATTCGATGACATATCGATGGCGTCCTGAATCTGATTCGCGGCGGTGGACCAGCTGGAAAAGGGAGCGGCGGGGGTGGCGTTGTTGATATCCACGTAACGTGTTTCGGCAAAAATGGAACAGGTGAATCCCAGCATCAGCGACAACAGAAACAATACATCCTTGGATTTCATGCGTGCAGCGGATATACCGGAAGGCAATTCCGTCTTCAACTCTTTCTTCCCATCAGTTTCCGTATTCTCCACACGCGCGGTCAACGGCTGGAAGATTCGGCAGATTGGGAACAGAAAGAGCTTCCGGACGCGTATCCTTCGGCTTTTGGACCGATCACGCTGGGCCGGTGGAGAAGAGCAGTTCGGGTTTGGCGGGACGAAATTCGCCGGGGATTTTTTGTCCGCTGCTGAGATAACGGATCGGGATCGTTGCGGCGAATGGAAGATTCCAGAGCTTGAGCGGATTCGGTTCCTCGTCGAGATGCGTCAGAATGATGTCGTGCGGATGCAATGCCGAGAAGGCTCGGTATTGCGCGAGCAGATTGCGGACGTCGTAAGCGGCGTTCAGCACTAGATGAACGTGCGGAGTGGGCAGGGAGGCCAGTTGATTGTTCAGAGTTTGAAGCGCCTGCGGATCGCGAGCGTCAATGCCCGGAAGATCGACGAAGACCAGTTCGGAACGATTGGCGGGTGACGACCAGAAACGTTCCACCGGTGTGCCCAGCATTTCGCAATGAATCGTCAGGTAATCGGCGGTGTTCGCACTGCTGCCGTCGAGCCGGAACACGCGCGTCGGACGTTCCTCCATCAGACTTGCAAGCGTCAGCCACTTGCAAAGCGCAGTGGTCTTTCCGGAACCGGCCGGGCCGATGAACACATGCGGTCGAACATGAAAACCATCCTCAATCGGAGCGGTCGGACGCCAGAACTGCGAGAGCGAGTGGCTGACCGCGGTCCATTCATCTTCCAATACCTCGGGAGCAGTGGAGCCGTGCAGTGTCGAGACGTGTGCCTGAAGTCGGTCCGCGTGGTCAGGAAGCAAGCCCATTGATTCCAACCAGGCAATGCTTTTCCAGCGATGCGATGAAGAAGGCGCGATTGTCGGCGACAAACCGGCGCTGGATTGTTCCGAAGCGGGGCGCCGCAGCGATTGCGTCGGGGCGCTTTCAACTTCCGGAATTCCTGCCAGCACTTCGATCCGGCTCTGGTTTGGGAGAAATTTCGCAAATCCCTGAACCGGCAGCGGTCGCACGCTCAACACAACGGCTTCCGGCCCGAGCTGTTTTTGAATCTGCTCAAGGGCTGCCGCCGGGCTGCTTGCAATGAACTGGAGGACTTGCATCAGGGGAGAATGCGGATTGTGGACTGCGGATTGCGGATTGAAAAACAGCTCATGCAGCGGACGATTTTAAGGCCTTGTTTTTCATTCACGCATCACGTTCCACTTTTCATTCCTCACGTTTCACGTATCACGTTTTCACGCCTTCACGTTTCACGTTTCACGTTCCTATTCCACATGCGGGATAGTGGCGGCGTTCTGCACCTGGACGCGCGCCGGGATTTCCGAATAGGACAGCACCGCGAGGTCGCTGAAGGTCGATTCGAAGAACCGGCGGAAGGCGAGGCGCAATTGCGGGGCGCAGAGAACAACCGGCTGCTGGCCTGCAGAAAGCATCTGCTGAATCATCTTCGACAGCGTGTCCATGACGTGCCGCGCAATTTTCGGTTCGACGACAAGGGCCACTTCGGTGGCCGACTGTCGTACGCCCTGGGCGAGCGTCTGTTCGAGCCGAGGATCGATGGTGATGGCGCGGAGATAACCGTTCTCGGTCTGATACGGTTTCGTGATCTGAGCACCAAGCGCGCGACGAGCGAACTCGGAAAGTTCGTCCGGATTCTTGGTGATGGAAGCGTAATCGCTGACCTTTTCCAGAATTCCCGCGAGGTTGCGGATCGAAATGCCTTCGGCGAGCAGGTTCTGCAGAATGCGCTGAACATGGCCGATTGTCAGCTGGCCGGGGATCAGTTCGTTCACGACTGCGGAGTGCGTTTGCTTGAGATTGTCGAGCAACGTCTGCACGTCCTGACGTGTGAGAATTTCGTGGCTGTGACGGCGCACGGTTTCCGCAAGGTGCGTGACCAGGACTGACGGCGCATCGACGATTGTGTAACCGTGCGATTCGGCGGTCTTTCGTTCGACATCGCTGATCCATGTGGCTGGCAGTTGGAAAACTGGTTCGACTGTGGGAATGCCTTTCAAGGTGATCTTGCTGTTCGTGGCATTCATCGCGAGCCAATGGCCGGGCATCAATTGTCCCTGAGCGATCGGATTTCCCTTCAGCAGGAATCGATATTCGTTCGTGCCGAGTTGCAGGTTGTCGCGGAGACGAATCGGAGGAATCAGCATTCCCATTTCCTGGGCGAAATTCTTTCGGACACCCGTCACGCGTTCCAACAGGTCGCCGCCCTTGCGTGTGTCCGCCATGGCGACGAGACCGTATCCAAGCTCGATCTGCAATGTGTCGAGTGTGAGAAGATTTTCCAGCGGCTCGCTCGCCTTCGTTTCGGGCGTGGCGGCTGCGCCGGCAGCGGCGGGTCTTCCGGATGTGGCTCCGGCAGTGGAGCGTGCGGCTGCGGCATTTGCGGCGCTGGTCTCGGCGCCACCATGACGTTTCACGGTGTAGGCGAGGATTCCAACGATTGCGGCCAGAACCAGAAATGGGATCATCGGCAGACCGGGCACGATGGCCAGTACGCCGAGCATTCCGGTGAGAATCATCAGCGCGCGGGGATAAACGAGCAGCTGCGCTCCGAGTTCGCGGCCGAGATCGTTCTTCGATGTGGCGCGGGTGACAAGCACACCGGCTGCGATCGATGTGACCAGTGCCGGGATTTGCGAGATCAGACCGTCGCCGATCGACAGCAGCGTGAAGCGCTGGAGCGATTCCGCCATCGTCATTCCCTTTTGCATCACACCGATGGCGAAGCCGCCGACGATGTTGATGATCGTGATGAGAATGGCCGCAATGGCATCGCCGCGGACGAACTTGCTCGCACCGTCCATGGCGCCGTAGAAATCTGCTTCTTCTTCAACGGCTTTTCGGCGATTGCGCGCCTCGGTTTCGTTGATGAGACCGGCATTCAGTTCGGCGTCGATGGCCATCTGTTTGCCGGGCATGGCGTCCAATGTGAAGCGCGCCGCCACTTCGGCGATACGGCCCGCGCCCTTGGTAATCACGATGAAATTGATCAGCACCAGGATGAGGAACACGACCAGGCCGACGACGTAATTGCCGCGAACGACGAAATTTCCGAAAGCTTCGATCAGGTGACCGGCATAACCGTCGAGGAGAATAAGTCGCGTGGACGCGACATTCAGGGCCAGCCGGTAGAGCGTGATGAACAGGAGCAGGGTGGGGAACCCGGTAAATTCCGCCGGGGTGCGTAGGTAAAGAATGACCAGCAGGGTCAGGAGCGACAGGGCAATACTTACCGCCAGGAGCAGGTCGAGCAGGAACGGCGCGATCGGCAGGATCAGCAACAAAACCGTGCCGAAAAGCGCGATAACCAGCCATAAATCCCCGTAAGGGACCAGTTTCCGCAATCTGTCACTCAGGGCGCCCATGCGTGCTCAGTGTTGTTTTTCTGTTCAAATTCTTGCGTCGAATTCACGGGTTCCAACCCGGCAAAATTCGCCGCGTATGCCTGTTAAGCAGGACCTTAGCCAATCCTTGAAGAGGAGCAGGGGAGAAGAGGGGTGGGGAGAAAGGGGGAAGCGCTTGGAACTTGGAACTTGGAACTTGGAACTTGGAACTTGGAACTTTTCCCGGGGCTGGATAGGGTCCGCATCGCTTCACTTTGTTTCCTATGAAGAAAATCTGGTGGATAGGCATCCCGATCATTCTCGTGCTTGCATTGCCGCTTGGATATTTCGGTCTGAAACAGAAAAGCGCGCTCGAGCGAGCCCGATGGAAGGATACCGCTGTTGAACGGCTGAGTCTGCTTTCTCCAACCAACAGCGATTGGGCCGACAGGTTCGCATCGATGATGGAGCGCCGGGCGAACAACGAATTTGAGGCGTGGGTGGATGAACCTTTTCTCGTAATGACCAATGGCGAGTACCTGGTGTATGCGTTCCGGCACGGCCGGAACAATGGCTTTGTCGATCATCTTTTTCTGGCGAGAGGTTCAAACGGACGCTGGTATTACAGCAGCTACCACTTCTGCAATGGAATGGCCGGGATTTTGTCTGAAGATCGTCCAGGCTCGATCGACGAATTCGCCCAACGTTATTTCGTTCAGGAGTTCGACGGGAAATCGCCGGTCTGCCTGGAGCGTACATGGCCGTGAAACAGTGGCGTTCGAATCAGCAGCTACCGGAGAGCCGTTTCAAAAACTGCCGGACTCTCCTTCAGCCGATGGAAGATGCCGGTTTTTTCCCAGACGTTCGCGTGATAGGGGGTGAAATAAACGACGACGATGCGTTCGGGGCTGATGTGTAACTTTTGAAGAACGTTGTTCGCCACCTTCTGCATTACGGGTTCTCCAAATGGATTGAAGAAATAGAGGAGCAGCGGGCCGTCCGGTAATTCAAAGAGCGTCGCATCGGCATCGATCACTTCGATTGCGTCGCATTTTCTTCTGGATTTGTTTGCGGTGAGATTTTCCCGGGCGATTCGGCTGAGTTCCGAGCAATATTCCACGCCGACGATTTTCCGGAAGGGAAACTCCGCAGCCAGGATCAGCGCGCGTCCCTTGCCACAGCCGAAATCGATGAAGGTGAATTCCGCGAATGGAATTTGAAGCTCCGCCAGCGTGGAATGAAATTCCTCGGGATCAACCGCCTGATACGACACGCCGTGCAGCCAGTTGTTTCCAATCACGGCGGTGGATTTCGGACGCACGTTGCCGCCGGTTCGAACGCCGTGTGTGCGATCAAATTCCGCGTCCACCTGTTCACGTCGCGCTGTGATGTGTCGCGCTGTCGGGCGGATCAGCGACAGGACACTCCACCAGCACATGGGAATGGTCCCGAGAATGCCACGCTGGGCGACGGAGCGGAGAATGCGATCCTTGATTGAGTCCATGGCCGGATGGAGTGATAGCGGTAAGTATCGCCGAAACCGCATTGAGGCCAAGGTGGGGCAATCCCGCAGGAAGGAAACGCCCCCGAACCTGATAGAACATTCCAGAGCGTGGTTATCCAGATCGACAGAGCGCGGATCATCGGTCCGCGCGCATCGTGCGGAGCAATGCTTCGCGCTCCTGCCGCACAATGCCGAACCTCAAAGCACGACTTCGGTTCCGACGCCTTCGTCGGTGAAGATTTCCAGCAGCACGGCATGCGGCACGCGGCCGTCCACGAACGACACCTTTTCCACGCCCGCCTTCAACGCCGCCACGGCGCTGTCCACCTTCGGAATCATTCCCTTGTCCACAACGCCCGTGCGCTTCAGTTCGGCGACCTGATCTGTCTTGAGATGAGAGATGACGGATTCGGGATCCTTGGGATTGCTCAACAGTCCGGGAACGTCACTCATGAAAACGAGCCGCTTCGCCTTGAGCGCCAGCGCCACCTGGGCGGCGGCGACGTCGGCGTTGCAGTTGTAAATATGACCGTCCTCGCCGCGTGCCGTCGGGCTGATGACCGGTGTGACGCCATTCGCTATGCACTCCAGCAGCGGCGCGGTGTTCACTTCGACCACTTCACCCACGTAACCGATGTCGAGCTTCTGTCCGGGATTCTCTTTGTCATCGAGCCACAGCTTGCGGCATTTGAAGATGTCGGGGCCGGCAATCCCTTTGGCCACTCCGCCCAGTGAATTGATCGTGGCGACCACCTCGGGGTTGATTTCACGCGAGAGGACGTCATCGACGATTCTGACCGTTGCGTCATCGGTGACGCGCTGGCCCTGGATGAACTGGGCCTTGAGCCCGGACTTTTCCATGGCGCGTGTGATGGCTTTTCCGCCGCCGTGCACGACCACGGGATTGATCTCCACCGCTTCGAGAAAAACGATGTCGCGCGCCACGCCGTTTCGAACGGAGGCATCGGGCGAATCCATGAAGCTGCCGCCGTACTTCACGACGAACGTGGCTCCGCTGAACTTCTGTATGTAAGGCAACGCTTCCATCAGCGTCGCGGCTTTGGCAATCAGGTCTTGCATCGTTTAAAGGTGGCGAAGGTGTACTGGAAAACGCGGCGTGATGGAATACCGATTCGACACCAATGTGAACCTCCAGAAATTCTACTTGGAAAGATTCGCACCTTTCACGCGCAGCCGGATCGAATAGAGCGATTTGCTCGCGGTGATGAACAAGGTCTGGCGATCCGCGCCGCCGAAACTGACGTTGGCGGTCCATCCTTCGGGAACAGGAATCCTTTCGATTTCCTTTCCGCTGGGGTCGAAGACTGTCACACCGCGGCCGGTGAGATAGAGATTGCCTTCGGTGTCGAGCGTCATGCCGTCCGAACCCATGTTGCAGCGCAGCTGCTTGTTCGTGAGTTCGCCATCCGGCTGGATGTCATACGCCCAGGTTTTGCGGGCGCGAATGTCCGCCACAAAGAGCGTTTTGCCGTCAGGTGTGCCGATGATTCCGTTCGGCTGGGAGAGATCGGTGGTGACGCGTTTGAGTGTCTTCCGATCGGCGCTGAGAAAATAAACCTGCTGTGTCACCTGAGGCGGTTGGTTGTAATCCCACCATTCCCGCTTGTAAAACGGATCGGTGAAATACAGCGCTCCATCCGGCCGTTCCCAGACGTCGTTCGGACCGTTGAGCGCTTTGCCTTCGTAGGAGTTGGTGAGCACCGTGTGTTTTCCGTCGGGTGTGATCGACCAGAGCGCGGTCTTCTCGTCGGCGCAGACGATGAGATTGCCGTCGCGGCTGAAATACATGCCGTTGGCGCGGCCTGAGGGTTTCATGAACTCGGACAACTTTCCGTCCACGCTCCACTTCATGATGCGGTCGTTCGGCTGGTCGGTGAAAAAGACGTTGCCGTCCTTGTCGCAGGTCGGGCCTTCGGTGAACTGAAATTCACCCGAGAGTTTCTCCAGCCTGGCGCCGGGTGCGATCAGGCTGGTTGGTGTTTCGTTGGTTTGAGCCATCAACGGGAGAATGGTCCCGATCAGCGCCGAGAACAAGGTGGAGAATGATTTCATGTGATCCAATTGCCCGAACTGATACGTGATGCCCGCGAACCTTTCAATCAGAGTCTGCTCGGGGGCCACAGGCAAAAAAACGAGCCACAGATGGAACACAGATCAAACACAGATTCCAGACACCGGCTGCACCTGTCGCAATCGTTCCCACGCATTGTTGTAAAACCCGATGAAAGTCGCCGCCGCTGTCATCTCGCGGAGGCTCAAGGACAAAGCAATCGCTGGAAAAGCTTTCAAAAATCTGTGTTCAATCTGTGGCTGCATAGGTTCATACGACGTTTGTACGATAGACAACATTCCGGGCCGCTGTAACGTCAGCGCCATGCATGGCGTCCGTTTCAGAACTCGAATTCGAATTATGCGTTATCTCCACGTTGCACTTGCAGGTCTGTTCAGTCTCGGTCTCAGCAGTTTTCAACTTTCTGCCGCAGACGGCTGGATCGATTTGTTCAATGGCCGGGATCTCTCCGGATGGAATCAAAAGGGGGGCAAGGCCAAATACTCGGTTCAGGACGGCGTCATCGTCGGAGAGACGGTGCCCGGCACTCCCAACAGTTTTCTTTGCACGGACAAGGACTACGACAACTTCATCCTGGAACTGGAATTCAAGGTCGATCCACGCCTGAACTCCGGCGTGCAAATCCGCAGCGAATGTTTCGACAAGGCGACCCGCGTCGAATGGGAGGGCAAAACCATCAACATCGCGGCCAACCGCGTCCACGGTTATCAGGTCGAGATCGATCCCGATCCGGTGAAAAAGCGGGGCTGGACCGCGGGTCTTTATGACGAGGCGCGGCGCACGTGGCTTTATCCGGGATTGCTTGGCGGTGACACAAACACGTTCACCAAACTGGGGTTGCAGGTGTTCAAGCAGGACAATTGGAACAAGCTTCGCGTCGTGGCGAATGGCCCGTCGATCAAAACCTACCTGAACGGTGTGCTGCGGGCGCACATTGAAGATTCCATGACGCCGAAAGGGTTCATTGGTCTCCAGGTTCACAGTGTTGGAAACAGCCCGGACAACGCCGGAATGCAAGTGCAGTTCAAAAACATTCGCCTGAAGGAAATCTCTGCTTCGGTGGAAAAAGAAGTGGAACCCAATACGCTCACGGAACAGGAGAAAAAGGACGGCTGGCGTCTTCTCTGGGATGGCAAAACCGCGGACGGCTGGCGCAGTGCGAAAGGAGAAAACTTTCCTTCGCGGGGCTGGTCGATCAAGGAAGGTGTCCTCACAGTTCATTCAACCGGAGGTGGCGAATCGGTCGGCGGCGGCGACATCATCACCCGGGAACGTTTCTCGGAGTTTGAACTGCTCGTCGATTTCAAAATCACGCCCGGCGCGAACAGCGGCATCAAATATTTCGTGCAGCCGAACCTTGATCCGATCACCGGCACTGGCGCGAAGTCTGCCACCGGCTCGGCAATTGGCTGCGAGTTCCAGATTCTCGATGACGCGCGTCATCCGGACGCCAGGGCGGGAAGGAACGGCAATCGAACGGTCGCTTCGCTGTACGATCTGATGCCGGCCGCTTCGTCCAAGCAGCCCAATGCGATCGGCGAATGGAACACGGCGCGCATCGTATCGCGCGGCAAGCACGTTGAGCACTGGTTGAACGGCGAAAAGGTTCTGAAATACGATCGCGGCTCCGATGCGTTCCGGCAGTTCGTTGCACAAAGCAAATACAAGAACATCCCGGGCTTTGGCGAATGGGCGGACGGACACATTCTCCTGCAGGAACACGGCGACGAAGTGTCGTTCCGCAACGTGAAAATCCGAACCTTTTCCAGCAAGTAATTGCAGAGATCCCTGTTTATGAAATCGAATCGCAAAATCAGCATCAGCCGCGAATTGCCGCGGCGATCGTTCCTCAAAGGCTGCCTGACCGCCGGCGCGTTCTCGATGATCGCACCGCGCATGGCATTTGCCGCCGCGAGTTCCGGAGGCGCCGGAGTTTCGGCCGGTGAAAAGGTGAATCTCGCCTGCGTCGGAATCGGAAATCGCGGCGCGGATGTCGTCAAGGCGCTGTTCAACACCGGCCATGCGAACATCGTGGCACTATGCGACACCGATCTCGATGCGCCGCACACGACGGATATTCTCCGACGATTTCCAAACGTGCCGAGGTTTCGCGACTTCCGACAGATGTTCGACAAGATGGCGAACCAGATCGACGCGGTGGCGGTCTCGACGCCCGATTTCTCGCACTTCCCGGTCGCGATGCTCGCGATGTCGCTCGGCAAACATGTCTATTGCGAAAAGCCGATGGGACAATCGTTCCGCGAAATCGAGCTGATGATGCAGGCGGAGAAAAAATACAAGGTCGCCGCGCAGATGGGCAATCAGGGGCATTCGGACGCGAACTATTTCCAGTTCAAGGCATGGGTCGAAGCCGGAATCATCAAGAACGTCACGAAGATCACGGCGTTCATGAACAATCCGCGCCGCTGGCATGGAATGAAGGTTTCCGGTTATCTGCCGGCCCAGCCGATTCCTGAAACGCTCGACTGGGAAACCTGGCTCGCGACGGCGCAGTTCCACGAATACAACAAGGGTTACATCAATGGCGAATGGCGTTCGTGGTACGACTTCGGAAACGGCGCGCTTGGCGACTGGGGCGCGCACATCATCGACACCGCGCATGAATTCCTCGATCTCGGTCTGCCGGTCGAAGTGGAGTCGGTGAAGGCGGAAGGTCACAGCGAATGGATTTTCCCGCAGGCCTCCACGCTGGCGTTCAGGTTTCCGAAACGCGGGGACATGCCGCCGGTCGAGATCACCTGGTATGACGGCCAGCAGAATCTGCCGCCGCTGCCGCAGGATTTCGGTGCCGCGGTTGTGGACGCAAACATTCCGCCTCCCAGCGCGGGCAGCATCGACACGAAAAAGTATCCGCCGGGCAAGGTGATTTATGGTGACGAACTGACCTTCAAAGGCGGTTCGCATGGATCGACGCTGTCGATCATTCCGGAATCGAAGGCGAAAGACATGGCGTCGAAGCTGCCGCAGGTTCCGAGGAGTCCTTCGAATCATTTCCTGAACTTCCTGCGTGCGGCGAAAGGGCAGGAGAAATGCCGGTCTTCATTCGCCGTGGCGGGGCCGTTGTGTCAGGTGCTTGGACTGGGCGTGCTGGCGCAGCGATTCAACGCGAAGCTGGAGTTCGATCGCGAGAAGAAGCAGATCACAAATCACAGCAAGGCCAATCAGCTTCTCGCCGGCGTTCCGCCGCGCAAGGAGTGGGAGCAGTTCTACAAGCTGTGATGGCGGCCTGTAACGGCGTCAGTACCGCCGTTCCGGTTCATCATTGAAAACGCTTCAGATCGGCGCTCACGAAGCGCCGACGCAGTTGCAACGGGGATCATCGCCAGCGCGCACGGAAGCGCTGCTGTCTTGATTGCGATCCGTTTTCCATCTGCTGGGCCAGCAACGCGATTCGATTCTGTGCCCGGCAGAGTTCGTGATACATCGGTTCGCAGAGCTGGCGTTCCAGGTGGGTTTCGGACTGGCGAAGTTCCCAAAGCCCCATCTGTGTCCAGCGCGCCTGATCGTGCCACTCGGGCATTCCGAGAATCGGATACAGGCAAACGCCTTTGAGCGGAACGCCATCGGCGATCAACGATTCCACCTCCTCAACCAATGTTGCCAGCCACTTCGGGCGCATGTCATCGACGTGAGACGTTTCGGTGATCAACAGCTCGCCGCCGTAACGTTCATAGACGCGCTTGATCAACTCGCGCAACGGAACCCGTTGCGGATGATCTTCTGCCAACGGCTGTTCGTCCTTCCCGAGAATCCACTGGTTCGTCCAATAGTAGTTGAGTCCCACAATGTCGAGATGCGCGCGACTGCCGCCGAGTTCGGGCGCGAGCCGGCCGCAGAGCATGTCCCAGGATTCGAACACCGCCTCGTTGTTGAACGCATCGGCTGCGCGACGGGCACCTTCGCTGTCATTTTCCGGAAGCACATGGCAGAGCGGATCGACATTCACGATGCGGGCGTCGGGAATCACGGAACGAATCGCATTGATCCCTTGAATCGCCGAACGGATCAGCGCGCGTTTCAATTCAACGCCTCGTCCGATGCAGTGCGGCGAAAAACGTCCGACGGTTCCACCTGCCCAGGAGAAGAACGAAGGCTCATTCACGGGCGTGAAGTAGCAGGTGCCCGGTTGATTCCGGCAGATGTAATCCGCCGCCGCGGCGCAGTAGTCGGCGAATCGTTTTGTGAAGTCGTCTGAGAACGGATCGAGTTCATCGGGATAACCGTAATGGAACAGATCCCAGATCACCTCGATGCCGTACTTGCGGCTCGCTTCGAGAAACGGTTCCACGGAGCTGAAGTCGTATTGGCCGCCACGATCCACGAGCGGCCAGCGGATCGCTTCGCGCGCGGCGAAAATGCCGACGTTGTGAAGCGATCGATAATCACTGTCCGCATGTTTATCGTGGTGCGTCGCGGCAATCTGGTCGATCCACTCGCGCGAGGCGTTGTAACCGGTCGCACATTCGAATCCCGCGAAGAAAAAGCTTCGAAACATAATGATTCAGTCTGGAACCGCGGCGACACGACCGACGGTTTCGCTGCCGGCACTCGTGAGTTGTTTGAACTGTCCGACGAGAGGAGTTGAAATGCGTTCGAGCTGCGAATCGTTGTTCGCTCGAAGATCCCAAAGTCCCATTTGCTTGAGATAATATTCCGGCGGATGGCGTCCTTGCCGGTAGGCCCACGTGACAAGCGCGAACAGCGGCCACCAGGTGTAACCCACCAGCGGAATACCGCTGGCGCGGGCGCGACGCGTGGATTCGACGGAATCAATGAGCCACGCGGCGCGACGTTTCACTGTGCCGAGCGATGCAGTTTCCGAAACGAAAATTGGGACCTGATAGCGATCGTGATAGAGCTTCGCGAGACGCTCAACGATGTCGCTGTTCGCATACGGCATCTTGATCCGGACATGCGGTGAGCGCACCAGCACCTTTCGGGAAAAGAGTGGATAAAGGTTGATGCCGATGAGATCGAGTGAAACGGCATTCGCAGCGAACCATTCCAGGGTTTCTTCTGAAACCGCTTTGGAGCGCAGCCAGGAGTGGAGCGAATGGCCCGGCTTGACTCGGCCACTCACGAGGTCCAGCGCGAGGAAGACGATTTCCTGTCGGCGGAAAACTTCTTCGGCAAGCGTGGGATCGGCGGACTCGTAAAGATCAGTGGCATCGACATGAACCGCCACGTTTTCGTTGTCCACCGACTGCAATGCCTTGACCGTCTCGACGATTCCGCGGCAGACACCAAGTATCACCTGAATGAAGCCGCTCCATCCGCGCTGGAACGGCGGCCACCACCCGAGCTTTCCGCAATACCACGCTGTCACGCGCGGTTCGTTCAGCGGCGTCCAGAGATGAATGCGTCCTTTGAAACGTTCCGCGGCGCGCGCGGCGTATTCGGCCATGAACTTTGGAAAATCCGGATTCAGATACGCGCCGTCGATCCAGCGCGGCAGACCGTAATGGACGAGATCGACGATTGGCTCAACCTGAAGTTCGAGCAGTCGTTCGAGCGTTTCATCGGCGAACTGCCAGTTCCATTCTCCACGAGCCGGATTGATCCGATGCCACGGAATGCCATAACGCGCGTGGGTGACGCCGAGTTCTTTCACGAGTTCAAAATCCTCGCGCCAGCGGGAGTAATGTTGCGTCAGCTCATATTCGTCCAGCGTGCGCCCGGTTGCTGGCCACGGTTCGGTGATGAACGTGTCCTCAATGCCGGTGGCCCAGAAGAAAAAATCCTCCTCTCGAAGCTGATTTAGGTGTGATCGCTTCATGCCGCGTATTCTCGACTGATTTCAGGAGTAATATCCTACGGGCCGCCCGATTGGCTTCACGGGTCAATGCCTACCCTCGGAGCGCGTAAGGCACATCCTTGTCTGCCGGTTGGAAAACTTTGAGTTCCGGGTTGTCGTTCTTGAAATTCCTGCATCTCGAAACGCGCGACTGGAAGTTGCCCTCACCGGCAGACAGGGATGTCTGCCCCACAATTCTCGGTTCACCAAATTGCCTCGGGTGTTTGACCTAGTTGAGCGCCCGTTGGTGGGCTCGAAATTGAGGGAGAGAACCAACGAAAGGAAAGCGTATGAAAAGAACATCAATGTACATGCTCGGCCTGGTGTTTGGCCTGTCCACGGCAGCGGCATCAGCGCAGGTGTTGCCGAACGATGCCTGGCTTCCTCCGACGGGTGATACCAATCGGATGAGCAGACCGGCAGCGAAACAACAAAGCCAGACCTTCTACAGCTCGAAGGATTTGATTGGCGCCGACGTCAAGGACAACTCGGGGAACAAACTGGGCGACATTCAGGACGTTCTGATCAGTCCGAAATCAGGCGAGACATTCGCTTCTGTTGAGGTCGATGGCGGGCGCCAAGCAGTGTTGCCGATCCAGGCTTTGAATGTAAGTCGTCCGGCCGGTGTCCTTCGCAATGCGGAGGTAACGATCAACTCAACGAAGGAGGAACTGCAGTCGGGACCGACGCTCGCTCGAAACGAATGGCAACAGCTCGACAGCCCGAGTTTCGTTCAAAGCATCTACCGACATTACAAAATCCAGCAGCCGTCATCGGCCATGGGTGCCAGTGACATGGATTCCGAAAGCATGAGCGGCTCAGCTCACGATCGCGACAAGTCGGAAAAGCACAAGGACAAGAGCGAAAAGAGCGATCTCTGATCGACTCAACCGAGTGAAGTAGGGGAACGATACACCGGGGCTGGTTCCACGGTTGCTGAAATCTCGGCAGCCACCGCACCAGTCTCCGGTTCGCAAGGACGAAGGGATGCTGGGTTGGTATTCCGTCGTCGCGTCCATTCCAGAAAGCCGATCAGGAGGATGAATGGAATGGTGACCAGGATCTGGATTTGAATCGAATCGGACCTGGATTGTTTCGCGGCAGCTTGGACTGGAATGGCTCGGACGACTGAAAATTCGTTTTCGCGAGCCTCCGCTCTGGCCTGCAACATTTCAGTCAAAGCCTGTTTGGATTGAATCCGTTCTTCGTATCTCTGCTGTCCGACACGAAGTTTTTCATTCAGGTCAAACTCAGCGTTCACCGAAATCTGACCCAGCCGCTGCTCGGTTTGGGATTCACTGTTCACACCGACGTCAACGGCTGCCTGCGCGGTGGCACAGAGCAAAAGGATCAAACCGTAACAATAGCCAGCTTTCATACTCACAATCCTGTTTTGTTCGGGGCGAGTTCAGCGAAGGCCGTGATCGCCAGCCGTCCTGCAATCGGAAGATCAAGGTCAACGTAAAGGTTGGGATTCGTGTTGTAGCGGCTGTGAATCCGGGAGTCGTACATGAACGTGAGCGAACCGGAAAAGATGATCGCTTCATCCCGTGAAATCATCGAGCCGTGGAACAGCGCATTGTTCTTCGCCAGGCGCATCGCAGCGGCGTGGTTCGTGTAAAAGACGCCGTCGAGCAAGTTCATGTTATTGTTCGCTACCGTGTTGTAAGCCACCGGCGAGCCGGAGCTGGTCGGATATCCGCTGATCTTCGAGGCGCGTGTGGAGTTCATCGTGATCTGCGTGTTGTAGTTGTAGTTCCCGTCCATCACGCCGTCTCCGTCCGCGTCGAACCAGGCACTCTTGGTTCCGTCCTCGTGAAGGTAGGGCACACCATCGTCGCCCGTCTGGGCGATGCCATCCTGGCCAAGGTTCGACTCTCCGCCGATGTTCTTCAGGCCGTAGCCGGCCGCTTCGTAACAATTGTTTTTCCAGTCGGAACTCGTCACGTCACCGCCGAGAATGGCTTCACGCACTGCGAAAACCACGAGATCCTTGTCCTTGCTGTCGGCCACCCATTTGTCCCGTTGCGTGGCGTTCATGGTTTCTGGCGGTGCATTCCAGTTGGGCGGATTTTTGTAGGTCATGTCACCCGCCACGTACAGGTTTCCGCCGACGTAAAGCGTGCCATGACCGGTGATCTTTCCCTTGATGACCACGTCGCCCGGAATGACGACAGTGCCCACAATCTTGATGGGGGAGGAATCGGTTCCTGCGAGATAAAGCCCCGGCTTCGTTCCGGTGTGAACTCCGGTGACCAGACGGGTGTTGCCGATCCAGATGCCGTTTGAAGTCGATGCGAGCGCTTTGCTCTCATAGTAGGAGAAGTCCTTCAAGTTCGGCATCGTTTCGCGCGGCACACCAGCGCGGACGTAGGTGTCCGGGCTCCCTCCGGCGAGTCCGCCGAATGGAACCGTATCTCCGGGTTTCCATTCCTTGTTGTTACTGTTGATGGTTCCGTTCGCCAGAATGACGCCGTTCACGGTCGGTTTGTCGCGGAAATCGAAATCCCAGTTGGCACGGTTTCCACCATGTCCCGTGATGCTCGTTCCCCACCACCAGCCCCAGTTGTTCAGGAAGTATTCGTAGTCGAACACCAGGCTCGGCGGATTCTTTGTGATCACCGCCTGAATCGTGCGGTATTTTTCACCCACACGCGCGGAAGCCTGCACCAGGTAAACGTTCTGAAGCGAGGCATTCGTCCGAACCGCCGTCACCCACGCCTTCCTCGGCAGCGAATTGGAACCTGCGGTCAGATACGGCAGCGTGAGCGTTCCGGATTGCGTTGAGTAGAAATTGGACGCGCTGAGTGAGGCCGTGTCGGCAATCTTCTGCGCCATCCACTGCAAACAGTTTTCCGCGTCGTAGAACGCCGCGGTCCATTCGGCCCGTCCTTTGGTGGTGGACGATGCGAAGTTGGCCAGGCGCATGGTTGCGCCGATGGAAATTCCGATGACAGCTGCAATCACCAGCACGACCACCAGCGTGTGCCCGGACTGATGCCTGTTGAATGTTCTGATTTTCATACGTCAGTTGTTGCGCACCCGGACGGAGAACGTTCGCTCCAGCGTGACCGGGCTTCCGGTCAAAAGGCGTTTTGTGGAACCGTGATCATCGATCGTGAAGGAAACGTTGATGAGCGACCCGTCCGGACTGCCATCCGGCTTCACACCGGGAAAAAAATGGAGATCAAGCAGCCGGTAGGAACCGGGTTTGTTGGTGAAGAGCACGATGGACGTTCCTGCTTTTGCGACATTGGTGACGTGCATCACCCGGCCGTTCGCCGAATCGAAGCTCAATTCCTCGCGCGGATAATCGGGCGCAGGTCCTCGAGAGACCATCACCTTCCGGAACGTTTTGCCGCCGGATGCAACGGGACTGGAGAAGATGGCGCCGCCGCTGCCGCTCATGGAGCGCAACCGCTGGAGAAGCCGGTTTTCGAGGTCGCTTGAGACAGCTTCCACCGTTTGATCCGCGACGGCCCGATAATGTTCTTTGGCAACCTGCAGCAGGATGAGCATGATTGCGCCGCCGACGAGCACCGAAATTCCGGTTGAAACAACCAGTTCAACGAGGGTGAAAGCCGATCTCCTCCGGATGTCTGCAAAACGGATGTTCATCTTCTCAAAGGTCCTTCACCCGCACGATCGTCAGCTCCTCGGAAAGTCTTGGCCCGCGGTTGATCGGCGCATCCCATTCCACGCGCAGCCTGATGTGTTTGCTATGAGGCGTTCCGGAGACGGAGGTCGTGGTGATGTTTGCGTGCAGCCGCGGAGTTCGGTAACGGATCAATTCCAGGTCCGGATGAAAGGTGCGATACGCCGAGGTTGAAAGATCGGCGGGAGCGGAGGGCAGGGCGATGAGGATCGCGCCTCCCGAACCGTCATACAGCGGATTGACCGGATAGCCGGCCACTATTTTCGAGAACTCGATGCTCTTGATGTTCTCGGCGTAGTGAATCAGGAAATCCGTCACCATGCCGCGCTCCTTCGATTTCAGGCTCGTGATACGCGAGTAGGTGATGGAGGAAAAGGCCACGGTGACGAGGAGCGTCACGATTGCGAGGGAGAAGCAGATTTCCGTTAAAGTGAATCCGCGTTTAAATCTGTATTTTCCGACCAACTGCACCGACCTGAACACGCATCCTTCGTGCCATCAGGTACTTCCTCGGAACGCATTTTGGACAGTGACCAGAATCAGGGCTGTCTTGCATGAACGAATGACACACCTTTGGAAAGCGTTGACGAACAACGAACGTCACCAGTACGAAACTCAATACGGCGCTGCGATCGCCTCAAACTTCATTCCGTTAAAATCGTGCAGCACCTTTTCGCCGACGAATTTTCCGCGCTGCAATTTCGCCGCGCAAAGCCGGCCTTCACACGCAAAGATCAAACGTCCGTCCACGCAATCCGCCCACTCCCATTCGGGGAATGCCAGGATTGTTCCGGTGGAATCGTGCCGCAGTTCGTGTGCATCCCAATAGCAGCCGCGTCCTGGTGGCGCTCCGGTTTCGGCGAAAGCCAGTTTTCGCAACCGCCAGCCGTTCGGAAGCTTTTTTTCGAACAGCGTTGCTCCCTGATATTCCTCCTCAGCCATCGTCCAGCCGTCGCGCTGCAGGCGGTTGTAATAAATCGTCAGACACTCTCCCCCGAAGTAAGTGCGTGGATGACCGTTCAGATTCCGGCGCAGATGCGAGGACTTCTTCAGTTCGACATGGCCATATCCGTCGTTGAGCCAGAACTCGCGATCCGACAAAAACAATCCACCACCATGCCAGCAGTCGCCTTTCGCATAGAGATTGATCGCCTTCAAATAGGGAACTTGCGAAATAGCCGTCCACGAACCTTTGGTCTCGGATTTCCACCGGCCGTTCATGGCGAAGTAGATGAAGTATTTTCCATCCGGCGACAGATCACAGCACCGCTCGTAAATTCGGCCGCGCAACCATTGTCCGAGCTTGAACGTGTTGCGCCTGCGATCCCACAACACGGTACAGACGGACTTCGACGGCCCGCGTCGAATCACCAGGCCGACCTTTGCGTCGCGCGCGAGCAACACATGGAGACGTGCGGGGAATTTGCCACGGTCTGATGGTGGTTTCGGTTTCTCCGACTGAGATTTCTCGCCTGGTTCATTCACGGTTCAAAGCTCCACGAGGTGAAACTTTCCAAAAAAGCACGGCGCCCACTAAATCCTGAACCTGCTGCGCCTCGCAGAGGCGCGCTCCGGAGCACGGGTCTGCGACCCGCAGCGGTCTCAGCTCGTCCCGAGGCGTGGAAAGCAGTGTTCTGGTGAAAAGGTAAAAAATCCGTCGCCCGCCGTGTGGCTTCACCCAACGGCACCCCCAGCCGGATAAAATCTTTGGTGTTCATACGACTTCAGCCGCGCGATCACTTCCGCGCCTTGTTCAACTCGGATTCGATTTCCGCCACCGTCGGGAGACTGCCTTTGAGATTCTTCGGCAGCGATTCCACCAACTTCGTCTGCCATCGTGCAACGCCAATTGGCTTTTTCAAATCGCGCAAAGCATATTCCACCGTCAAATGATCCCGCTCCTTGCACAACAACAACCCAATCGAAGCCTTGTCATCCGGGTGTCGCATTTGATCGTCCACTGCTGAGAGATAAAAATTCATCTTCCCGGCGAATTCCGGTTCAAACGGTTTCATCTTCAAATCAATCACGACGTAACAACGCAGCCGCAAATGATAAAACAGCAGGTCGAGATAATAATCCTGCCCGCCGATCTCCATGTGAACTTGCCGGCCCACGAACGCGAAGCCCACGCCGAGTTCCAGCAGGAACTTTTGAATGTGATCAAGCAAACCCTGTTCGAGATCCCGCTCGCGCGCCTCGCTGCCGAGCGTGAGGAAATCGAAATTGTAAGGATCCTTGAGCGTTTGCTCCGCGAGATCGGATTGCGGGGACGGCAACGTGCGCTGAAAATTTGTGAGTGCCTTACCCTCGCGTTTATGCAATCGCGCCTCGATGTGATGCGTCAACATCGCGCGCGACCAGCCGTGCTCGACGGCTTTACGCGCATACCAGAGACGGTCGGAGGGGGATTTCAGTTTTTGCAGCAACACGATGTTGTGCCCCCACGGCAGCGACGCCATCGGCTCGGGCGGAACAACAAACTCTGTCACAGGCTGTGACAGTTTTCGCTCCGGCAATTCTGTCACAGCTTGTGACAAAATCTCTGACGAAGAAACTCCAACAGCCTGTTGGAGTTTTTGGAGACCTTTAGTCCAACCGATATAAAAGCTCCGCATTCGCCAGAGATTCAGCGACGAAAGACCTGCCATGTCGGGAAACTCCTTCTTCAAATCCTTCGCCAACCGTTCCACCACCTGCTTGCCGTAACCCTCGGTCTGCTGCGCGGCGACGATGGTCTTGCCGATGTCCCAATACAGCGCGATCAACTCGCGATTGACCGAAACCGCAGCGCGCAATTGAGCGGCGCGGACTCGCTCCTTGATACCAGCAAGCACTGCTCCATAACCAGCCGGCAAACTGGTGATGATTTTGGTTGCACGGTTCTTCTCTGTCCTCGGCCTGGCAACTGGCTTTCTCTGGTTCACGAAGTGATGATGCGCAAGGCGAAGAGATTTTGAAAGCTCCGGCACGCCGGGGCGCCGTCGCGCAGAACGTATTGCGCGACAAAACGGATGATCCTCAGGCACGGTGGCGTTGACCTAGACGAAATTCTGGCGGATCACAAAAAGTTCCAAGCGGGCACTTTGAAAGATTCTGAATACAGATTCAAAATCAGGCGGTCGCAGATTGGTGAATCGCTGTGCATCAACCCGCAGTTTTATCTTCCCAACCTAAACAAAACCATCCGAGATATTGAGGCGATTGATGGTAAGAACGGATGGACTGTTACGACCATCGGGCAAATCGCGCAAGGCGTTACGATTTTCAATGGGCCAAGAATCAAAACCGAAAATATCGTGGTTGAAACGGCTGCCGAAGCCAACGACAGGTGGCAGGTATTTCCCTCCGACGGCCGTGCTCCAAGAGAAATCCGAAAATGCGAAGCTGATTGATACTAAGCGCGCTTCAAAAAACAGCTTCACACAATCAAAGTCTTGCGGGCGCAATACGGCGACTTGCTCATAACTCGATCCGGCACAATCGGACGCGTTGCCTACGCGACGAAACGATTGGTTGGCGCCATCGTATCGGACGACATGATTCGAGTGCGAATAAACGATGAGACGATTCGCCTCTATGTCTACGCTTACCTTCAGTCCTTCGCTGGCCATAACCAGATGCTCAAAAACGAATACGGGTCAGTTCAACAACACTTGGAGGCAAAACACATTTCTGGAATCTTGATCCCTGCCTCCCCGAAATGGAGTTATGTAAAGGCCATTGTTGACGCAGCCCGGAAGTCGATTGAAGCCCGTGAAAGATTTGAGGAGTCATTTCAAACCTTAATGTCTGGAACGAAGGAGTTGCTGGGTGAATTAATTTCGGTGAAAGCGAACGGAAAAAATCTTAGAACGCTCCTCACCCCTCCTCTCTTCGTTCTGCGAGGACAACGGATTTTTTTTTGTTGAACCCAGAGCGGCGCTTACTTTCGCCGCGCTTGTCTTGGGCTATTTTCTTTCAACGGCTCTCAACTCCATCGAATCCCACTTGTGAGCGCGGGTTCTTCGCGCGCATCATTTGCACGTGACGATTCCGGCGGAGTTAATTCAGCAACTCGTCAAAGCCACGCACGTGGCCGTGCTCACAGGCGCGGGTGTATCGGCGGAGAGCGGCGTACCGACGTTTCGCGATGCGCAGACCGGGCTTTGGGCCAAATACAGTCCCGAGGAACTGGCGACGCCACGCGCGTTCCGACGCAATCCGCGGCTCGTGTGGGAATGGTACGAATGGCGACGCAAACTCGTGGCGAACGCCAAACCCAATCCGGCTCACCTCGCGCTGGCGGCGATGGAGAAACGCTTCGAGCAATTTCATCTCATCACTCAGAACGTTGATGGACTGCATCAACGCGCCGGCAGCACTGCCGTCATCGAGTTGCACGGCAACATCACACGCACGAAATGTTTCGACGAGGACACGGTGGTTTTGAACTGGCCGGACACGGGCGATGTTCCGCCGAAATGCCCCAACTGCGGCGGACTGCTGCGTCCCGACGTCGTGTGGTTCGAAGAAGCCATGCCGGAAACCGAAATGAACCTCGCCACGCAGGCGAGCACGAACTGCGACGTCTTTCTTTCCATCGGCACGTCAACGGTTGTGTATCCCGCGGCGTCGCTCCCATTCGAAGCGCTGCGCAGCGGTGCGATTGTGGTGGAGATCAATCCGCAATCGACGTCGCTTACGTCTCATGCGCATTACGTTCTTCAAGGCAAGGCGGGTGAAATGGTTCCGTTGCTTCTGGCGGCCCTTTGAAGTCGTGAAAATCAGAAATCGGAGCGTGGAGCATTGCTCTGTAAGATTCGCGAAAATTGACGCATGCGTAGAGCAACATGGAACGGATCAATGAGAAAATCGGATAGGAAACTGCCGCCTCGTTGAAACCCTGGTAAAAATGGTCGGGGCGGCGAGATTTGAACTCGCGACCTCTTGCACCCCAAGCAAGCGCGCTAGCCAGGCTACGCTACGCCCCGAACCACTGCGCGGGATTGCTCCAGCGCGCGGCATACTATGCCGCCTCACTTTGTCGGAAACAACAGCAAAATCCGAATGCGATTACATCGTTCAATCATTTCAACGCAGAGACCCAGAGGGCAGAGAACGGCCTGTTCTTGTTGAATTCGGGTTTATTCCTTCGCGGCCTTCGCGACCTTCGCGTGAGTCCTTCAACGGACGCTCAGTTCGGGCGGAGTCGATAAAAACGCATCGCGGTGTTCGCGGTCGGAGCGCGTCCGTTTTGTCCAATGTCGGGCAGGTAAACCGGGCTTGCCTGTGTGTTGCTGACGATATCCACGAGCTGCCACGGTCCGCCAATGTTGTCAGCGGATTCCACACGCCAGATCGTGTTCGGCGGAATGGTGATGTTGAGTCCGATCTGTGTTGGGTTGCCAACGCCGGCCGTTGCTCCGGGATTCGAAGGTGATCCTTGAAGCACATTCATCGCGATCGGTTGTGCCGTGCGCGTGATGGTTCTCAGGCTGATGTCAAAAGCCACGTCGTCCCAGCCGTCCTGCGCGGTGTTGTTGAGTTGCACGGCGATGGTGTTCACGCCGGGTTTAAGGAGATGCAGGAACGGAGCGAGATCGAAATATTGAACGCTGTTGCCCTGACCCGTGGTGGACTCGATCCCGGTCGTCAGCAGCTTTGTTCCATTCAGCCAGATTTCCAGCGGCAATCCTTCGTCCGTGCACGTTGCCGCGAGCAGAAGTTCTTCACACGGTTGTTGAGGAAGGATGAATGTCCGGCGAAAGCGATAGGCAGCACTTGCCGGCGGCAAATAAGTGACGATGCCCTGCGGCCCGCTGCCGGCGCCGAACTTGGCAATTCCAGTCGGCCACAATGCGTCGTTGAAGTGTTCGAAAAACCAGTTCAAAGCCGGCAGAGAAAAGGAATATTTCCAGGTGGAACCGAATGGAATCAGTGTCGTCCAGTTTGGCGAATCGAGAGGCGGCAGCGCGCGGAAGAACACGTCATCGAGATAAATCGAACCGCTCGCGGGTGCAGCGGCGGTGAACCAATGCGTCAGTTCGATGTTGGGAAAGCCGGCGGGCATGACGAAAGTCCGGTTCGCGTAGGTCCAGTCTGTCGGCGCAGTGCCGGGTTTGAAGCGTGGAGTGAAATAGCTGGGATAGGGACGCGACGGTCGTGCGTTCGTGTTTTCGCCGGTGACGGCCGAACTCCACTCAATCCAATGTTCGGTCGGTTCCGAAAGTCCGGCGCTGCGAAAAAATCCGCCGAAGCTGTAGAGCGTTCCAGCCGTGACGGGAATGTAGCTGTCAGGCGTTCCGTATTGACCGTTCTGCGCGATGCTGCCGCCGGAGCCGGTGTTGTTCAACGTGACCTTCATCGACTTCGCGCCGCGATGCGGTTCGGTGACGGCGACCATGTTCGTCCAGTCGAGTTCGCCGGTGAACCATTTGTCCCAATGACTGTCGCTGTTTTCTTCGAAGCCGCTGTTCTTCACGAGATTGCCGTTGAAGGTGGAAAGCATTGGAAACGGCGCGGATCGCACCGCGCCCGAATCGTAAACCGCCGCCACTTCGTAGAGATATTGCCTGCCGCGTTGCAGTTGCGTGTCGGTGAAGGATCGCGATTCAGCGGTCAATGTGATCAGGTGCTCAAACGGTCCTTCGGCGTTCTCGGCTCGGAATATTCTCCACGCCCGGACGTTGCCCGCTGAAGGAACGGTCCAGCTGAAGTGCGCCCAGCCGTGTCCGTTCGTGCGTCCGGTGATGATCGGCGTGCCTGTGGGATAAAGTGGTGAATTGAAATTCCCATCGCGCTGCTTGTTGCCGCGATGCGTTGCCCATGAAACTGGACCCGAGCTGGTCGATCCGAAACTCTTGATATAGACGCGTCCCGACAACGAGCGATATACAACGGCCAGGCCAGAGCCGAACACGTTTGCGATGGTCGGAATGTGTTTCAATCCGCCGGGAACGACGACGGTTTCCTTCAGCGTTCCATCCAGTGCAAAGACGAAAAGATTTCCGTTGGCGTGAACGCCAGTTGGATCGTGGGTGCCGATCAAAATTTCTTCCTGCCCATCGCCATCCACATCTCCGACCACCGGAGGCGTTGGAAGAAACGGATGGAAGTTCTTTGGCCAGCCGGGGCGGGGTGCGAGCTCGACGCCGTTCCACGAGCGGAAAGTGATTTCGTGTGAATGCGTGAAGCCGAGCACATCGACGCGATTGTCGCGGTCGGGATTGATTGGAATCAACGCCGCGTTGTTCTGCCATTGATTCACCGGGAATGAAACGGGTTGTTTCCATTCGCGCCAGAGGATCGCGCCGTCGTCGTCGAGGATCGTATCGTTCGGCTGCCAGAGCGGACCTTGTTGCGTGGTCGGAACGAGCACTTCACTGAGCCCATCGCCATCGATGTCCGCCGTGTAAACATCCACGCCCTGCTGGTAGGCGCCGCTCATGAGACGCTGATTTTTTCCAAACTGTTTGTGGAGATTGCCGTTGCCGTGGAAACCATGCGGCTTCGTTTTATCGAAACAAACGACGCTGTCGCTGTCGTTCAGAACATAGGTTTTCAGCGTGGCATTGGTGTCCGCGCGGCCAAGCGCGAGTCCGGATTCAACGAGCTGGTGCAGGTGATACGTGTAATCGCGCGCGCCGGTCGCTGCGTTCATGAAAACGACGCCGCCCGACCACGTTTCGCCCATCGTGCCCCATTCGCCGGAGCCCCAGATATCATTGATGAACGGATTGAAATCCTGCGCGCCGCTGGTGCTGTCCGGGTCAATTTTCCACGCGGTGAGAACGAGCTTCGTTCCGTTCCCGTTCACGTCGGCAACGATTGGACTGGAAACCTGCGATGAGAACACTGCGGTTTCCGGCAGGTGCGGCAACAGTTCACCGGTTGCGGACCAGTAGAATCCGTTCGTGGTCGTCATGAAGCCGCTGTTGGGAACGTAGTTGAGCCGGTTGACTTCGCTCGACCAGAGCACGGTTCCGTTGCCGCGCAGCGCGATTACTTTTGTGCCGCAGGTGAAAAGGATTTCGTCGGTGCCATTGCCATCGAGATCGTAAAGGGTGGGGGAGACATTGATTTCCGCATCGCCTGCGTAAGGAAAACCTGGAAGACGCGTGCCGTTGGGTTTGAAGGCGTCGAGGAACCACGCGCCATTCGAGTTGCGATACGGCACGACGATTTCGAGCTGCGGATCGGCATCCAGTTGTCCAACGGCGAGCGTGCCGAGATGCCATCCGGCGTCGCCCGCCTGGAACGAGGCCAGGTCCGTTACACCGGCTTTTGCGATCAACGTCGAAAGCATCGTCGCGGCGAATATCTTCGAGCACCAGTCGTTTCTGTGCATTCAGCGCCCAGAATGCCTTCTGAAACGGGCTCCGGCATGTCGGACACTGTCTGACTCCCATGTCAGTGTCTGGACTACAAGGACCCCAGTGCGAAGGGAGAAAGCAGAAAGGAGAAAGCAGAAAGCAGAAAGGAGAGAGTAGAAAGTGGAAATGGAGGGGATTCGGGCTGGGAGCGCGGCTGCGTCACTTGTGACCAGCCGCGCTCCGAGATTTCTCAGAGACACTTCAAGGAGCAAGGGGGAGGAGGTGCAGAAAGCGAGGAGTGCGGTTCACAAAATCGCATCCCTTTTTTACGGACAAGCCGGGTGGGTTCCGGAATGATATGCGCCGCTGTTCGCCGGGCGGCAGCTTTCCGGCGCGGCGTTAACTTTGAGTCTGCCAAAACGAATTAAGGACTAGAATGAGTTACGGTTTGAATATCCGCAAAGATGGCGCGCTCGACTTTTTGTCGCTCGGCGCTCTCGTGCATCGTCTCGACCCGGGAATCATCCCGTTCCGAAAAGCCACCCGCTGCGACATCCACGTCAGCGGCGGCGAATTCAATGTGGCGGCAAATCTTTCCGACTGTTTCCGGCTGAACACCGGGATTGCGACCGCGATGGTCGATTACCCGATCGGCGACCTGATCGCGGAACGCGTGCGCGCAATGGGCGTGAAGCCGTTCTACAAGCGCTTCAAACATGACGGCGTGCGCGGGCCGAACATGGCGACGGTTTATTCCGATCGCGGCCAGGGCGTGCGCGCTCCGGTGGTGTTCTACAATCGTTGCAATGAAGCGGCCGGCCAGCTCAAGCCCGGCGATTTCAACTGGAACGAAATTTTCGGCGGCGGTGTGCGCTGGTTCCACAGCGGTGGCATTTTTGCCGCCCTGTCCGAAACCACGGGTGAATTGATCGTCGAAGCGATGAAGGCCGCCAAGGCAGCCGGTGCGGTGACTTCCTTTGACCTGAACTATCGCCAGAAACTCTGGGACATCTGGGGCGGCCAGTCGAAGGCGCTCGACGTTCTCGGACGCATTGTTCAGCACGTCGATGTTCTCGTCGGCAACGAGGAGGATCTTCAAAAGGGCCTTGGCATTGAGGGCCAGGATGTGGAAGCGAAGTCGAAGCTCGACCCGAGCGCGTTTTACGCTGTGATCGACAAGGCGGTGAAGAAATTCCCGAACGTGAAGATCGTCGCGACGACGCTGCGGGAAGTGCATTCCACCAATCGCCACACCTGGGGCGCGGTGGCCTGGGTGAACGGAAAAACGTTCCAGTCGCCGACCTGCGAACTGGACGTGCTGGATCGTGTTGGCGGTGGCGACGGCTACGCGGCGGGATTCTTCTACGGCCTTCTCACCGGTGCGTCGGAACAGGAAGCTGTGAATCTCGGCTGGTCGCACGGCGCGCTGCTCACGACGTTCCCCGGCGACACCACGATGGCGACGGTTGAACAGGTGAAAGCCTTTGCCAAAGGCGGCTCGGCGCGCATCCAGCGCTGATCGTTCCACAACGAATTCAAGCAAAGGCGCGGAGCGATCCGCGCCTTTGTTATTTCTGTGAAGCGACTGAAGGGGATCCGATCCACCGTTCTTCTCCCGCTTCGATTTTCCATCCGGAACGTTTGACGGTGATTTGAAACGCACCTCGGTCGCGCGCGAAAAGCGCAGGAGTTGTATTGGAAAGCCGTTCCTTCAATGCCGGTTTCGCCCGCTTGTGCGCCGGAAGTTCGGAATCGTTCACGACAATGATTTTCGGTTGAATCCGTTCGAGCAACGCGGGTTTCAACGGTTCTCCACGTTCCGGCATGCCGGTGATCACGATGTCGGCGCGAAGATCGATGTTGCTGTTGATGAGATGTTCCTGTCCACCGGCGCCCAGCTCAGACAGCAGAAGAATGCGGACGTTTTGAAACGTGCCCCTCAACACGAGTGCGGCGTCGTCGGCGATCGAAGAATCGAACCCTTCGGACGGATGAAGCACGGTCCAGTGTCCGATCGACTGCCCGGCTGCGATCTGCCGATGCAGGACATTCAGCTCATCGAGTTCATTGATGAAACGCTTGTATTTGCCCGAGCGAAATCGTGCCGTGCTGGAGATCACTTCCCGTGTTGAAACGAGTTCGATCAGTGAATGCGCGCCGCCCATGACATGAATGTCGCCATGACTCAGCACGAGGCGCTGCAGACGATTGTGTCCTTGTGCGCGAAGGAACGGTTCGATCACGCGCATCGCGTCCTGTTCATTTCCGCAATCGAACAGGAGATCGCTGTCGGTTTCCGGTGCATCGCAGTAAACCGCGCCTCCTCCGTAGAACGGAACGGTGACGATCCGAACCGTATGCCGGCTGTCATACCAGCGCCAGCCGTAGAACACGCAGATCATTGCGATTGCAGTGATGCCCCATTTGCGGTGAGTCGGTTTGAGAACCCAGCCCGAAAGCGCGCCGACGAGTGCTGTGTAGTAGATGCCGAGATCTGCGAGTGTGGGCGAGGGGACATACAGGAACGCTCCAGGCAAACGAACACTCCATTCGCCGGCTTTCATCATGAGAAACATCCAGAACCAGGCGCTGTGATTGAACAGTTCCGTTGCGAAGGAAAAACAGTTTCCGCAGACGAGGCTCGCGAGGTTGCACGCCAGCGCAAGGCTGCTCAAGGGAACCATGACCAGATTCGCCAGCAACGTGACCGGACTGAGAAGATGAAAATAGTAGGCCGTGATCGGCCACGCCCCGAGCCACGCAGCGAGTGATGTTGTCAATCCGGATGTCATGTATCGCAGGGGAGGCGTGATCCAGCGTCGCCATCGCGGGATCAATTCCATCGGCAGCATTGGATCGGGCGCGAGCCAGCGGTCCCTCAGTTTTTCCATCGGTGGCAACAGGAGCGCGGTGCTC
>Ga0065721_10049077_pt1 | contig 47412 bp, 47 predicted proteins | sample Mesricmetagenome_FD_59108 | JGI IMG/M metagenome (GOLD analysis project Ga0065721, IMG submission 59108) | Mesophilic microbial community from rice straw/compost enrichment Sample: eDNA_1 v2 (version 2) | ecosystem: Engineered > Solid waste > Grass > Composting > Bioreactor | place: USA: Davis...
TACCGAAATTGTACATCCCTATTTACCATTTTCCTACATCCTTATTTACCGAAATGATGCATTCCTATTTACCATTCTTATGCATTGCTGTCTACCGATTTTGATGCATTGTTATTTACCGATTACACCTGGTCAATTTCTATGTGAATTACCTAAGCCGCAAAAACAACAGCATTACATTAATGGATAAGTTTTCATTTGCGGCAGATGGAAACCTGTTAAAAGGAAAAACCAGGGATATCTATTTGACAAGGTATCTTGCAGCCATGTTCAAATTGCCGGATAGTTTGTATCTGCCACTGTTCAGGAAGTACGACAGCGTTGTCAAGAATAGCCACCTGAAACAATATGTGATCAATCATCGAAACGAGTATGCAAGTCCGGCCCCTCGCCCTACATTAAATGTGGAAAGCAGCGCGGGTGCTCTTAGCAGAATATTCAGTAAATACAAAGGCAAGGTGATATATGTTGATTTTTGGGCAAGCTGGTGTGCACCCTGCCGCTCTGAAATGCCCAATGCTGCGTTATTAAAACAAAAACTGAAAGGAAAGGATATTGTATTTCTTTATTTGGGGTATAACGATAAAGAAAAGCCATGGCAGAAAGCCCGTGAGCAACTGGCTATTGAAGGCGAACATTATTTATTAGATCAGGCGATGATGAAAGAGGCTCATGATTTGTTTGGCATCAATGGCATACCCCACTATGCCATCATTAACAGGGATGGTTCAATCGTTGAAATGCATGCCGACCGGCCCCGGTACGTATACCCGCAATTAGTGGATCTTTTACTGGAATAGCAAAGTATCATTTGCTGTTTTTCATTCCTACGTCCACTTTTCTGTAAACAATTTTTTTAATTGCATTAACTCATTTTGGTACATGGTGTTTTTCCTCGTTCCAAAGTAAAGCGTGTTTTCCCAGGGGTGGTTTCCCTGCCAAACCATTTTGATTTTTCCCGCTTCCAATGCCTCATGGCATAGAAAATCCGGAACAATGGAAAAACCCTCGTTATTGCTAAGACAACGTATAATGGAACTGATATTGGGTACAATGTAATTTGGACTGAAATCGGGATGCTCATTGAAATTTTTAGACCAAAAGTTTTTCAGGTGTTCCATGTCGCCGGCCGTACTGTACCAAAGCTGTTGTTTTAAGAAGTCCTTTGCTGCGCTCGTATCGCCCTTTTTGAGCATGCGCTTGAGTTTGGAGGTATCGGTATTACTTCCTGCAATCAACACTATCTTTTCTTTTGAAAACGGTTCATAAACGAGGTTCTGTTGGTTGCCCTTTTGTGGTGTAACGATCATATCCAGTAAACCATTATCCAGGTCCACCTGCATTTGAGGGTAAAGTCCGAATTTAATAATAAGATTGAACGGCAAGCTCGCCACATGTTCTTCCAATGTGTACTGGAAGGTTTCAAAACACATACCCATACTGATGGTCACCCGCCCGGGTTGCGAACGGCGATGAAAATGTTGTTCGGCGCTTTCCAGTTTTTTAAGCGGTTCAAGTATATAGTTGTAAAACAATTTACCCTTTTCCGTGGGAACCATTTTTCGCGGCGAACGGTCAAACAACTTATATCCCGTATACGCTTCCAGCGAATTGAGGTGCAGACTAACGCCTGGTTGTGATATAAACAACTCCTGCGCAGCGGCAGATAATGTGCCTGTTTCGTAAATGGCTTTGAATGTTCTAAGCCATTCCAGGTTCCATGGCATATCTATTAGTTTAGTGATATAATCATGCAATTTAACTTATTTCAGTGATATTTAATTCTAATAGAAGTTTGCAGTATCGTTCATTTTTATAATAACCTATTAAATACAAAAAATGCATAGGCGAGATTTCATTACAAAAACATCATTGGGCGCATCCGCTATGGCCATTCCGGGTTGGGTTGGCGCCGCAGCAAAAACTACGGATATAAAGGATTCCGGCCGGGCAGAAAAATTCTGGCCAAATGGCACACGATTGGCCATTTCGATAGCCTTGCAATTTGAAGGCGGAGGACAGCCTATTTCGGGCGCCGGTGGATTGATACCTGAACCTATAAAGAAAGGATATCCTGATCTGGCCACCAATTCCTATTTCGATTACGGCGTGCAGGAAGGCATTCCAAGACTATTGGATCTATTCGACAAATATGGTGTGAAAGCCACATCGTTCATGGTGGGCAAAGCGGTAGATAACAACCCGGCACTGGCCCGGGAAATAGTTAAGCGCGGACATGAGCCGGCAGCGCATGGTAAGGAATGGGCCTGGCAATACCATTTATCGAAAGATGAAGAAAGAGAATGGATAAAAAGCGTAAAGCAATCTATTGAAAAGGCAACTGGTATTACCCCATTGGGCTATGACTGTTACTGGATGCGTGGAAGTGTACACACCCTGAGCCTGCTTCAGGAGTTGGGTTTCATCTATCATAATAACGATTTGAGCCGCGATGAGCCTTATATACAACAATTGAACGGAAAGCCTTTCGTAACCATGCCCTATACGATCCATATGAACGACATCGGTTCTTATGACTTCCCCGGCTTTTCACCTGCCGACTATGAGCAACAATTGAAAGACGAGTTTGACCAACTCTACGAAGAAGCAATCACTCGCCGCCGCATGATGCTGATAAGTTTCCATGACCGGATTTCCGGCCATGCCTCCCGCGTGCGGGTGATAGAGCGTTTCTTCAAATACGTAGCGCAGCACGAGGGGATTTGGTATGCCACTAAAGGCGAGATTGCCAAATACGCTTTGGCAACCCCCGGCATAACACCACTTGTGAACCGTGAAGTTGCTGAAAAAAGCGGACTTGCCGGCAATACCAATTTGTAACCCTAAAAACCTGTCATGAAAAATAGCATTATCATAATGGTCATCCTGTTTTTTGGCAACATGGTAAACGGACAAAACCTAAAAATAACAGGAGAAAAAATAGTAGTTCATATAGTGTTGTTCAAATTCAAAGAGGGAACAACCGGAGAACAAATACAGCGTCTCAAAAATGAGATCCTTAAACAAAAAGGCACTATCCCCCAATTACTAGACGTTTCTTTTGGCGAAGACTTCGCAAAAAGAGCTAAAGGATTTACACATGCGGAAGTAGCGGTTTTTCAAACCCGAAAAGCATTGGAAGACTTCAATACTTCTGAATACCATAAAAGCTTGATAGCTGCACATATCAAGCCCGTATTGGAGGATATTATTGTATTAGACTACCAACAAAACAAATAATTCAGAATGGGCTCAAGACGTGATTTTATCAAACAAAGCAGTTTGGCAGGATTGGCTGGTACAATAAACCGTTTCGAAACACTGGCAGGCGTTCAAACGACTGCCCCGGTACAAAAACAAAAGACGAAATGGGCAGACGGCTCCAGGTTGGTTGTTTCAGTTTCCATGCAGTTTGAAGCAGGAGGGCAGCCGGACTCGGCAGAAAGCCCTTTTCCGCAAAACATGGAAAAGGGTTACAAAGACATACCTGCTGCCACCTGGTATCAATACGGCTACAAAGAAGGCATTCCACGAATGCTCGATAGCTGGGATAAGCTGGGCATTAAGGTTACTTCTCACATGGTAGGATCGGCAGTACACAGCAACCCCGCCCTGGCAAAGGAAATAGCAGAAAGAGGCCATGAGGCTGCAGCCCACGGTATGAGCTGGAGTGCGCAATACAACATGACCTATAATGAAGAAAAGAAATTCGTCAGGGATGGAGCCAATGCCGTAAAGAACGCCACGGGTTTTACCCCTGTTGGTTATAATGCCAATTGGCTTCGCCGGGGTGACAATACATTGAAGATATTACAGGAACTGGGATTTAAATATCATATAGATGATTTGAGCCGTGATGAACCTTTTATCATACAGGTTAATCAAAAAGACTTTGTTGTTGTGCCCTATACGCTGCGGTGTAATGATATACTGCTGATCGAAGGCAGGAATTTTTCAGTTGACCAGTTTTTCAACCAGGTAAAAGCTGAATTTGAGCAATTATACGAAGAAAGCGCATTTAAACGGAGGCAACTCTCCATCAGTTTCCACGACCGTATTGGCGGAACACCCCAAATGGTGAAACAAACACATGATTTGATTCGATATATCCAAAAACACAGAGGCGTGTCGTTTAAACGCAAGGACGAGATTGCCGAATTGGCATTACAGGATACAACTACCATTAGGGAGTTCTTGTGAAAAACATTTAATTAATTAATAGAAACAATTCAAAAATGGAATATAGAAAATTAGGTAATTCAGGTTTGCAGGTTCCTGTTTTAAGTTTAGGTACGGCTACTTTTGGCGGAACAAACGAGTTCTTCCAGCGTTGGGGACAAACGGATGTGAATGAAGCATCCCGATTGATCGATATCTGTTTAGACAGAGGTGTAAACTTTTTTGATACTGCAAACGTGTATTCACAGGGAGCATCTGAAGAAGTATTGGGAGCGGCACTGAAGGGACGACGTAACAAAGTAATCATTTCAACCAAGGCTGCCTTTAAAATGAGCGAAGAGGTGAACGACAAAGGTTCATCGCGTTTTCATATTCTAAATGCGGTACACGATAGCCTGAAGCGTTTAGGTACGGATTATATCGACGTATACTTTATGCATGGTTTTGACAGGCATACACCCGTTGAAGAAACCTTACGAACATTGGATAACCTCGTAACAAGCGGCAAGGTCAGGTACATTGGCTGTTCCAATTTTGCAGCCTGGCAACTCATGAAATCTTTATCGGTATCGGAAAAACACAATTTTGAAAAATATGTCATCTATCAGGGTTATTATTCATTGATCGGACGTGATTATGAGCAGGAGCTGATGCCATTGATAAAAGACCAGCAACTGGGGATAATGGTTTGGAGTCCGCTTGGTTGGGGCAGGCTGACCGGTAAAATCAGGAGAAATCAACCGGTTGCCGAGGGACGCATACAAGCGGGCGGTGCTGTAGGTTCGCCGCCTGTAGATGATGAATTTCTTTATACCGTTGTAGATACTTTGGAGCGGATAGCTAATGAAACAGGAAAAACCATTTCGCAGGTGGCCATTAATTGGCTGTTGCAACAAGACACTGTTTCCAATATAGTAATCGGCGCCAGGAATGAGCAACAACTTACAGAAAATCTGGACAGCGTAGGCTGGTCTTTGTCGGCAGATCAACTTGCAGCGCTAAATACCATTACAACACCCAAATTTATTTATCCGAATTGGGTTGGAGAAAGGTAGGTCAAAAACAAAAGCATTAACCATATTGTGTTCAATTGGTTAATGCTTTTATTAAAGGAACCGGCACCGGAATTAGTCAACAACGACTACAATCTTTCCCCTTGTATGCCCGCTCTCCACCTGCAGATGAGCCTTATCAATCTCATCGAACCGGAACTTGTGGGATATATGAGAACGGATATATCCTTTTGCCAGCAAGCCCGAAATGGTATCTATGTCCTGTTCATCCGAAGCCACTTCCATCCTGTACAGAAACTTTCTGCTCATCAGGGCGATCCGTGAAACCCGCTCATCCGGGAACATTACCAGGCTGATCAGTTTACCTCTTCTTTTCAATGACTGAAGTGATCTTTCCAGGTGGCCTTCCTTCCACACGCTGTCTACAACGATATCAGCATCCTTCACCAGGTCTTCGAAACGATGTTTCGAATAATCGATGTGCTCACCAGCTCCCAGCCCGAGCACAAAATCCCTGTTGGCGGCGGAGGCTGTACCAATTACATAGGCGCCCAAATGTTTGGCGATCTGCACGGCATAGTGGCCAACGCCACCCGCTGCTGAATGGATCAATACCCGGTGACCCGCCTGGATGTTTGCATAATGAACCAGCGTTTGCCAGGCTGTTAATGCAGCAAGTGCACCTGCAGCGGCTTCTTCGTGGGAGATATTGGCTGGCTTAAGCGCCAGGTGCGGTTCAGGGGCGGCCACATATTCCGCATAGGCCTTACCATGGCCAATAAAATTCACCATTCCAAATACTTCATCGCCTTTTTTAAAACGGGTTACTGCTTTGCCTGTTTGTTCCACCACGCCTGAAACGTCCCATCCCAGGATAATTGGCTGTTCACCATCGCGAATGCCCAGCACCAGGTGAAGAAAGTCCCTGTTCTTACGAATGGTGGCTTCTACGGGATTAATGCTGATGGCTTTTACTTTTACCAGTACTTCGTTGTCGGTAATAGCGGGGGTAGGAATCTCCTGTAGTACGAGATTGTCCACGCCACCGGCTTCAGTTAATACAATGGCCTTCATCGAAATTATTTTTATTAAGTAGTGAAAGGATTCGTAAAATTCCTTTGAATTATGCTGATTTTCTTGTATGATTCAAGGCTATTTATGTAATTTCGATGGTATGTTGATTCAAAACCTGTACGAACCATACGAGATCGAATACAAGGAGTTGGACCGGTGCCCGGTTGGAGATCATAAAAACAATTACTTCGAATTGGTGCATATCCTGAAAGGAGAAGGTGAACATGTTGTCAATAAGAACAGGTTTCAATATCATAAGGGCACGCTGTTTTTATTATTGCCGCAACATGTGCATTCATTCGAGGTGAAGACGATCACGTCATTTTTATTTATACGCTTTAATGATATTTATCTGAAGGCCCAGAAGGTAAAGAACGTGCACAGTAACCTCGGCGACTGGATTCAAAAACTGGAATACATCCTGCAAAGCAATTACCATCTTCCGGGATGTGTATTGTACAATTCGGGGGATAAGTCGCTCATGGCTGCACTGATGGATGCAATTGTACGTGAATACGTAAATCACCAGCAATTTCACCGCGAAGTCATTCAGCAATTGGTGAATACCGTTATAACGGTGGTGGCCAGGAATATTTCCTTATTGGATACGGCAACATATGATGCCTCTGAAAACCAGGCATCCGATTTGATTCGTTATATCCATGATCATATCTATTCGCCTGAAAACCTCAAAGCAGAGGTCATGGCGGGGCATTTCAATATTTCGCCCAAATATATACATGAATATTTCCGTAAACATACGGGACAGAGCCTCCTGCAGTACACTGCCGGTTATAAAATGAAATTGGTGGAAACCCGTTTACGTTACAGCAATATGCGCATCAACGAGATTGTTCAGGAACTGGGTTTTACAGATGAAAGCCATCTCAACAGGTTTTTCAAAAAACACAAAGGATTAAGCCCTACGGAATTCAGGAAGAGCAGCAGGGTAAATTAAATAGTTTGCAACCTGTACCATTTGAAAGGATGGTATTGTCGAATTCAGATCCGGGTTGGTACTTTCCGGAAAACCTGGTCGACAAACAGCCGTGAATAACTTAGATAACATCTATGCTATCAACCGATGCCTCCCCGGGCTATACCCAAACAGCTTCTTGAACTCCGTACAAAAACTACTCACATTATTGTACCCAATAAAAAACGCGGCCTCCGATACATTCATCGCCTTGTCCTGAAGCAGCATCCGCGCCTTTTGCATACGTAGCTGCTGCACATGTGCAAACACGGTCGTTTGAAATAATTGTTTATAACCCTTCTTCAGTTTGAACTCGTTCAACCCGAATTTGTAAGTGAGGTCTTTCAAACTGAAGGTCTCGAGGTAGGCGGTTTCTATGTAGTTTTTTACGGCATGCAATTTATCGCGGTCTGCAACAGTCCAGTGATGGCTGTCAACCGCTGCCTGCTCCATTTGCAAAACAAATAACTCCATCATCTTGCTTTCCAGGAAAAGATACCTCGTAGTTCCGGTAAACCGGCATTGCCTGATAGCGCCGATCACTTCGGCTATGCGCCCTCCGTATAATAAAGCCTGCATGTTTGCCAGGAAGGTTTTTTTCTGCTGTACACAGTTGGCCAACTGTCCCATGCCGCGGCTGTCATCGCTGGTAAACAACTGATGTAAAAATGAAAGATCGTAAGTAATAGTCAGCGCATGAAAACCCGGTGAGTGGATGATATGCTCACCACCAAAGGTTTGATTGTATTGCAGGTTGTGCTGATGTTTATTAAATGTCAAAGGCGAAGCAAGATTGGGAAAACGCGATTCAACCTGCCCCTCGAGTACAAATACCGATTCGGCTGTTTCCCTGGGTTCATCAAATAAACGAAATGGCTTACCGGCCTGTATGTAAAGCTCCGTAAGCTGCATACCCGGCGTAGCAATCGTATGAATAGAACCCGATGCCAACCCCGGTTCATCAAAATAAAATTGACAGTCAACATAACGGTCCGAAGCAAACAACTGGTTTTGTTCGGCCCTTCCAAATACAGTGCTCCAGTGAGCGAGATGGATGGTATCCATTTAGCAACATTTAAAATCCATTTACCTAAACACCCGTGGCCTGCTTTGGCCGCAACTTTGCCTAAAACTGAAAATTTTATGGAATCAATTCAAACCACCAGGGTATGGACTGTTAAAAATCCCGTACCAGTTGTAAAAAAAACAACATGGCGCTCCTGGCTTGCACTACTTTTTTATCCAACAGGTGTTGTGAAAGCCTGGCGTAGTAAAAAAAGTATATGGCTGAAGCTAACGTACTCATTATTGGGTTTGCCGGTATTTTTGATCATTACCGCTTATCTGTGTGTCATTTTATTCGCCGCCTTTCTTCCAACATTAGACCGCACGGTAGGCAATCGTACAGACAGAACGATCGTCAACAGCGAAGGTAATTATGCCGCCACCTTTATAAAAACCGGGGCCGAAACGAATGGCGCCTATGAGCTGGTGCAGGTTGAACTGGAGCCCTATGGCGGAAACGATTGGCATTATCATACCAGCTTTGAAGAATCGTTTACGGTATTGGATGGCGAAGTGCGCATAGGGCAGGAGGGTGAAAAAGAACTATTATTAAAAAAAGGTGATTCGGCGGTGGCCGACAAAAACAACTTCCATTATTTCAAAAATGCACGCAAAGAGAAATCGATACTGCTGGTAAAAATAACCCCTGCCGCCGGGCTCGAAAAAACCTTACGCGTGGGTTATGGACTTATCAACGACGGATTGCTGCGTAATGATATGACGGAGAATCCCTGGCATTTGGTATTGCTGCTGGCTTATTCCGAATCGTACCTGCCCATGATGCCTTCGTGGTTCCAGGAACCATTGATCAATGCGTTGGCAAAGATCGCCCAGTGGAAAGGAGAGGATAAGGCGCTGTACAAATATTTTAAGTGAGTGGACCGGAACTATAATCTTTCGTAATTTGTGCGTCTAAACATGCTTACCCTTGCGCCTTGGTTCATCCCTTTTCCTGGTTCTGTTTGTTTGCGTCGGAAAACTGGCTTTTTGCCAACCCGATTCTATTTACAAATTATCATCTCACAAACAAATAAACAGTTTCTGGGACTGGCATTTCGGTTACCTGGTAAATAAAGACTCGAACACGGTTGTTGGTTCCCTTACAAAAGCAGAACAACGTTTTGCTGAAAAAGGTCTTCATGCATTACAGCGCCAGGCATGGCTGTTGCGCCAGCATTATCTCAGCGACAGATATTTACCCGGCGAGCGGGCAGGCAGGATGCTGAAAGTTGCTGACGAAGCCGGGCAGAAAGGCTGGCGCCTTACCCAGGCTGAATGCTGGCATTTGGCAGGCAACTTTTGTTACCAGGAAAACAAGTTCACATTGGCCTTTGAATATATGCAAAAGGCGCAAACTGTTTTTAATACATATAGAAATAAAACCGAAAATACCTATCTGCATCGCTACGACAATATGCTGGGCAATTGTTATTATCATTTTGGTGAATATGGCGAAGCGGTGAAGTACCTGAAAAAAGGAAGCGAGTTCCCTGCGGGATGGAATCCGCCGCATTTTACACCGGCATTGTACAACAACCTGGCGCTTTGTTACCAGCAATTAAAACAATACGATTCGGCCATTGCATGGTACAAAAAAACGTATGAAGCTGCGGTGGCGTTTAACGACTCCATTTATATGGCGCTTGCACAGGGCAACATGGGCTATACTTATTATTTACAACAACAATATGATAAGGCCTTGCCTTTACTGGAGGCAGATTATAAAGGCAGCCTGCAGGCCGGCGAAAAGGGCAGCGCTACCAATGCTGCCATGACGCTGGCGGCGATTTATATTAAAACAGAATCGCCTGCGTTAGCTGAACAGTATATGAATGCCAGCCGGCAATATGTGTACAACGCCCGCGGCGTTATGGTTATGAAGAATTGGTACGAAAACCTTTACCTGCTTGCCAGGGCCAAAGGCGATCATAAAAATGCCGGCCGCTATGCCGATTCATTAATGCTATATAAAGACAGTGTGACGGCTATGCGGGATAAAAAAGCATTTAACCAGGCCGTGTTGAAACTGGAATCGGAAAAACACCAGCATGAAGTGAACCGGCTGGAGCAAATACGTAAACAACAGGTTTTACTACGAAACAGTTTGCTGGCCGTACTGGTTTTGTTGGCCCTGGTTGCCTTGTTGTGGTTAAGCCGCCGCCTGTTAAAACGAAACCAGGAAAAAGAACTGGCGCAACAACAGCTCTATTTTGCAGAGCAGGAGCTGATGAATTACACCCGGCAGCTCAGGAAAAAAAACGACCTGCTGCAGCAATTACGCGATGAGCTCAATAAAGAGAACGCCCTCAGCGATCGCGAAGGTAATATCAACAGGCTGCTGGAGGCTACCATTCTAACAGATGAGGATTGGAAAAAATTCCGCCAGTTGTTTGAAAAAGTATACCCCGGTTTTTTTATTCGCCTCAAAGAAAAAATGCCCGACCTGAGCGCCGCGGACATACGGCTGCTGGCATTAACAAAACTGCAATTGCCTCCCAGGAATATGGCCTCTATGCTGGGGGTTAGTTATGATGCCATCAAAAAAGCCAGGCAAAGGCTGCGCAAAAAGATCGATCTGCCCGAAGACGGCACGCTCGAAGAACTGGCGGAAATGATATAAAAATTACAGGCATTGATAAAGGCGTAGTTATTAATATCGCAGAATGTCCCCTGTTATCCCCTTCGATTTTTGAAAAGCGCGCCGGCGAACTTCAATTTCGTGGAAAAGCTGTTTATGAAGCGCTGGTTTATTCCAATTGAACGGTCAGGGTGGAGAAAAATTAATTAAGCAATGATCAGTTTGGTGCCCAGCTTCTCCACGCTGGTCACCATTTCTTTGGCCACCTCTGCATCGGTAACAATATAATCCACCTCATCAAACTGACAGATCTTTCCCAAACCACGTTTGCCAAACTTTGAACTGTCTGCCAGCACCACTACCGTTTGCGCCATCCTGATCATTTTCTGGTTCAGGCTGGCTTCGAGTAAATTGGTAATGGTGAGTCCATGCTGCAGATCAATGCCATCTACCCCTAAAAAAAGTACGCCGCAAGAGAGTTCGTCGAGTATCTTTTCAGTAAAGGACCCGGCTGTGGAAGAAGAGCTTTGATGCACCAGTCCGCCCAACTGCAGTACTTCTACATGGGGCCGGTTGATCAGTTCCAGGGCTACTTTCAGCGCAGGTGTAATCACCGTGATCTTTTTGCTGGGGTATAATTGCCGGGCCAGCGCAAAAACGGTTGTTCCCGAGGCAATGATGATGGAATCGTTCTGACCGATCAGCCGGAGCGCCGCTTTGGCGATTTTCTTTTTCTCCTCCGTTTTGATAAACTCCTTTTCGTTGATCGGCCGTTCAACGGCATAGGGGTTGTTGATAGACCCTCCACCGCGGGTGCGGAACAACAATTTCTTCTGTTCCAGCATTTTAAGGTCTTTACGGATGGTAACACCACTCACCGCCATTTCTTCCATAAGTTGCGGGATGCTGACCTTGCCTTTTTCACTCAGTTTTTTCAGAATGAATTGATGCCTGTCGGTTATAGTTTTCAAACGATAAAGTTTTTGCCACAGAATTTGCCGGGTTCATTAAACTTTGAAAACCCAACTTTAATTTTGTTTAAATTAATTAAATTTACTTACATTTACTTTATCATATTATCCACGACTAGTGTAAATATGAGTATTTTTGATCAAATTTAGTAACGATTGCATGTTTGTAGCCGCCTTTTAATAATAATTTGTTTATCGAAGGGTAATATTTTATTTAAATAGCGATCATTTATTTGCAGAAATGAGAAGGTATTTAAATAAGAATGAAACAAAATGAAAGTAAAGGGTGGGTATAAACGATTAGTAGTCTTCAAAAACTAAGCTAAATGAAAAAAATGCACTGCTTTGCCATGCCTCCGTTGCAAAGTAAATCCCCAAAACTAACCGGCAGCTGGCTCGTCTGCCTGTTATGGCTCCTCGCTTTTGCAATGCCCGCTACAGCACAGCAAAAGACGATCTCCGGAAAAATAACGGACGAAAACAATCAGCCACTCGAAGGCGTTAGTGTCAACCTCAAATCCGGCAGGGCCGGTACCGCTACCGATTCCAATGGCAACTTTTCACTGAATGTTCCCAACTCCAATGGCGTACTGGTTATTTCCATGGTAGGCTATCTGCAAAATGAAGTGGCCATCGGCGGCAACTCCACTATTAATGTAACCCTGTACAAAGAGGCGGCCGGTTTGAATGAAGTGGTTGTGGTGGGTTATGGTACTCAAAAAAAGGTGAACCTCACCGGTTCGGTATCCACCATCAGCAGTAAACAAATTGAGCGGCGTCCTAATATTTCTACCTCCAATGCACTGCAGGGGCTTGCTCCCGGTGTAACGGTTACCTCGCAAACAGGGGCACCCGGTGGCGACCAGGGGCAGATCCGCATCAGGGGTATCAACTCATTCGGGGGCTCCAGCAGTAACCCGCTGGTGATCATCGATGGGGTGGCCGGTTCGTTAGACGATGTAGACGCCAACCTCATTGAATCGGTATCGATATTAAAAGACGCGGCGTCTTCGGCTATCTATGGTTCGCGTGCCGCCAACGGCGTGATACTGATCACCACCAAAAGAGCAAAAGACAAATTAAGCGTAAACTATAAAGGGTATGTAGGCAAACAAACGCCAACAGCCATTCCGAAGGTTACCGATGGGTTGACCTATATGCAGGTGTTTAACGACGCCAGCATGAACGACAACGGCACTACAATTTACAGCGACCAGGATATTGAAGACTTCCGCCAGAAACACGCCGCCGACCCTTCCAACTACGACTGGCAGGACGCCATATTCCAGGGCAGTGGTTTAACCCATAGCCATTTTGTGTCGGTAATGGCCAACAGCGGCATCGTTCGTGTGGCGCCTTCATTGAGTTATGTGGAACAGGAAGGCCTGATAAAGAACACCAACTTCAAACGGTATGTATTTCGTAACAACCTCGATATTACACCCAGCGATAAGTTCAGCATCCGCTTCGATGTGGCGGTAACCAATAAAGACAGGCGGCAGATTGCCGACGAGGGGACCATATGGAATTACCTGGGAAGAATGCCCACCAATATTCCGATCCGTTATGGCGATAAATGGTCTGATGGCTGGGTGAAGATCAACCCGGTGGGATATATCGCCGAAGGCGGCAACCGCAAAACCAATAACCTGGAGTTTTATGGCAACCTGAACCTCACCTACAAACCCACCAAATGGTTATCGCTTACCGGTATGGTGGCGCCGCGTTACCTCACGCGTAACAACCACGTGTTTACAAAAAGCGTGATGACCTATTATGAAGACGGCTCCGAAGCCGGTGCGGGCAACACCTTTACCGATCTCACCGAATCGGCCTACCGTTATTTTTATGGCACCTATATGTTCCAGGCCAATGCCCAAAAGAGTTTTGGCAACCATAATTTCAGCGTACTGGGTGGTACTTCCAGGGAAACCTATGATGAAAAATTCCTGTCGGGTTATAGAAGAGATTTTACCTACGATACCTATGAAGTGCTGAACGCCGGCGCCGATAACGCCACCAAGGATAATTCCGGTACACAAAACCAATGGGCATTGATCTCTGCATTCGGACGTTTTAACTACGACTACGACGGAAAATATCTTTTCGAAGCCAACCTGCGTTACGATGGTACTTCCCGTTTTATCAAAAACAACCGCTGGGCGGCATTCCCCTCCGTGTCGGTTGGATGGGTGCTTTCAAGAGAGGCCTTTATGGAAGACATTGCCGATGTGGTAAGAATGTTAAAGATCAGGGGTTCCTGGGGTAAACTGGGTAACCAGAACATCGGTACTTCCTATTATCCATTTGCAGAGCCCCTGTCGCTGAGCAGTGTATCGATGGGTGGCAATATTTACCAGATGGTAACACAAACCACGCTTTCCAACCCCAACCTTCGCTGGGAAGAAACGGAGATGCGCGGCATTGGTATCGATGCGAACCTCTTCAACAAATTATCATTCACATTCGATTATTACGATAAAACCACCGATGGCATCCTGCTTAAATTAAATACCTCGCAGCTGACCGGTTTGGCTTCTCCTTACCAGAATGCTGCAGTAGTGAGCAACAAGGGATGGGAAGTGTCGGCACGTTACGACGACAAACTGGGTGATATCGATTTTGGCATCGGCTTTAATTTGTCGGATGTAAAAAACCGCATCGTAGACATGAAAGGGCAAACATCCGGCGATCTTTTGCGTCAGCAGGAAGGTTATGCCATCAATTCCATCTATGGTTATATGGCCAATGGCCTGTACCAGTCACAGGATGAGATCAACAACGGTCCCACCCAGATAGGCGCCTTAAAGCCCGGTGATGTACGGTATATCGATGTGGCCGGTGCGGTGGATGCCGATGGTAAAGACATACCCGATGGCAAGATCACCGATGCCGACAAAGTGATCATCGGCAGCACCATTCCGCGCTATACCTATGGCGGTAACCTCGACCTGGGATGGAAAGGAATACGCCTGAGCGCCTTTGTACAGGGCGTGGGTAAAGCCGATGGCTATCTGAATGCGCACTATGTAATTCCGTTGGCCAACTCCAGCGCCGTTAAACCCTGGCAACTGGATTACTGGCGCGAAGACAACCGCGATGCTGCGTTGCCCCGTGTATCGGTTACCTCTACCAACAATACACAAAACTCCACGCTGTGGATGAAAAGCGCTGCCTATCTGCGTTTGAAAAATATTCAACTGGGTTATGATATTCCCAAAGCCATTTCCAAACGCCTGGGTTTACAAAGCGCCTTTATATATGTAAACGGACAAAACCTGTTTACCAAAACCAAATTTTACGAGGGATACGATCCCGAGATCAACTACAATGCCGGCGCATCGGATGGTGTGTCACTGGGTGCAGGTAACTTCTATCCCCAGATCAAGGTATTCACATTTGGTATTGATATAAAATTCTAGCAAAATGAAAACATTCAATAAAGTTCTCACTATAGCATTGGGCTCCATGCTGAGCTTGTCGGCATGCGACCTCGATCGCAGTTCTCTGAATGGCCCTTCAACCGGCACCTTTCCCGCCGATGCCAAGGAAGCGGAGATGGGTTTGTTTGGCGCTTACCAGTCACTCACTACTTTGGATGCAGCCAGCACACCCATATGGCATGTAATGGATAACATTACCGATATTGGTTATGCCAGGCCGGGCACCAATTATACATCGCCCATTACCAGTGCTGTTACTACCGACAATGCGCTGGCCACAAAACCCTGGCAGGTACATTATCGCAGCATTGCCCGCTGCCATTCTGTGCTCGACAACCTCGAGCGCATCAAACCATCCATGACCGATGCGGCCTATAATCAACTGGATGCAGAGCTGCGTTTTATCCGCGCTTATTGTTATTCGCAACTGATAGAGTTGTATGGTGATGTGCCCCTGTTAAAAGCTTCGGTTGACCTGGACAATGCCAATGTGCCCAGGACGCCAAAGGCCGAGATTGAACAATTTTTGCTGGATGAACTGACAGCCATTGCCGATCATCTTCCGGTATCGCAATCGCAGTTTGGTCATGTACGGGCATCGCGTGTGGCTGCTTATATGCTGAAAGCCAGGGTAGCGCTCTATGCCAAAAAATATACCGAGGCCGCTGCTGCCGCCAGGATGGCCCTTGACCTGGCCGCCGGTCAGCACGATTTGACGCCCTTCAACAATACCATCGATTATGCAGGTAAAGACCACACCGTGGGTGAACCCGATCTGTCGAACATATTCGGTCATGAAGGTTTTAAAACCAGTAAGGAATGGATTTGGGTGGCCGAGTATAACATGAACATCCCCGGCAATACCCATAACCAGCAATATTATTCTGCTTCACGTTTGGGCAAAGGCGTTTGTTATTGGGGGCCCACGCAAGACCTGATCATGACCTTCCAGGCAAAAGACGGATTGCCTATTACGGAATCAAATTTGTACGATGCTTCCAAACCATTTGAGAACCGCGATCCGAGGCTGGATATGTATTGCGCCCGTCCACATGCGCGTTATGTAGGCTACCAGTTTGAACCCAATACCAGCTTTACTACTGTAAAAAATTACTGGCCGGTGATCAATGGCACCAGTCCCAATCCTACCAACGTGGCCAACAACGATGCTACCAATGCGTTCAGATCGTTTAGTGGTTATCTCTGGCGTAAACCCATCGACCTGGCCGATTTCAATTCTACCTCTGTAAGCGGTGTGTCGGATCTGAATGTAGGCATCTTCCGTTTTGCCGAATTGCTGTTGTTGTATGCCGAAGCCAAGATAGAAGCGAACGACATCGATGCCAGTGTGTACGATGCCATCAACCGCATCCGTAACCGCGCGCAAATGCCCGACCTTCCAACAGGATTATCCCAGGCACAAATGCGTAAGGCCTTACGCTACGAACGTAAAGTAGAGCTGGCCAACGACGGCCTGCGCTGGTACGACCTGCGCCGCTGGGATATTGCCAAAACAGTGATGAATGGTGTGTTGTACCTGAACCGCGATGCCAAATCCTGGACAAAAGAGGTGCTGACAGGGTTCGATGACAACTACACGCCCATTTATAACGAAACCGAGGCCAAAAAATATTTTACTACCCAGGAAGTGATATACCGTGTGAACAAGGATGAGCTTTGGCCCGTGCCCAAATCGGAAATGGATGCCAACAACCAACTGGTTCAAAATCCCGGGTATTGAGTAGATTTAAAGATTATTAAATTTTTGGATGAAGAAACGATTGCTTAGCCCTGAAAGAAGACGCTGGTTTATCATTGCCGTTATTTTCCTGGCCATCATATTCAACTACGTCGATAGACAAATATTATCGGTGTTGAAACCCATCTTAAAAGGTGAGTTCAGTTTGGATGACAGCGGCTATGCAGCGATCGTCAATGTGTTTACCATCTGTTATGCCATCATGTATCCTGTTACCGGGTGGCTGGTAGACCGTTTCGGGGCCGGCAGAGTGATGTTCTTTGGCATTCTAACCTGGTCGCTGGCCTGTATCGGCGGTGGCCTGTCGAGAACGATCGGGCAGTTTGGATTTTTCCGGGGATTGCTGGGCATTGCCGAACCCTCCAATTTCCCTGCGCAGTTAAAAGTGATCACAGTGTGGTTCCCCGGCAAACTGCGTGCTACTGCCAACAGTTTGTGTGTGGCAGGCAGTTCCATCGGCGCCATCATAGCGCCGCCGGTTATAGCCTGGCTGGCGATCAACTATAACTGGCAAACGGCCTTTATTGCCATGGGCGCAATTGGCGTGCTGATCGCCATCTTATGGAAACTGGTGTACCGCGAACCGCCGCCACATATATTAAAAGAGGCCACCATTGAAGCGCCGACCACTACTTCCTTTCAGTGGAAGCAGTTATGGGGTACGAGGAGCTTATGGGGCATTTTGCTCATCCGCTTTGTAAGTGATCCGGTATGGTATTTCTGCCTGTTTTGGCTGCCGGGTTATTTACAGGAAGAATCGGGGCTTACACTGGCGCAGGTAGGTATGTTTGGATGGATACCGTTTTTATTTGCCGATACGGGCGCCATTGGTACCTCGGCATGGAGCGACAGGCTGGTGCGAAAAGGATATGCGCCGCTGAAGGCCAGGAAAATAATGCTCACCAGTGTGGCCGTGCTGAGCCCGCTTTGTGCGCTCACGCCTTATTTAACCAGTGCATGGGCAACCCTGCTGGTGTTCAGCGTGGTGGCCATTGCCTGCCTCAGCTGGTTATTTACTATCAGCGTGGTGGTGGCGGAGGCCTTTCCCGTGGGCAATGTGGCCAGCGTACTGGGTATTGCCGGTGGTTTTGGCGCTTTTGGCGCAGTGCTGTTCAATTATTTTGTAGGGCAGTTTATGGGTACATTAGGGGCCGAAAAAATATTTATCGCCATGGCCTTTTTGCATCCGCTGGCGGTACTGTTGTTATGGACGATGGTAAAACCAGAAAAACCAAAAACGATATAAACATCAATAAATGGAAAACAAGTCAATAAAAAGAATTGCTGAACCGGCGCGTGAAATAAACGTCAGGAAAGAAACAGATGTGCTTGTGATTGGAGGCGGCCCTTCGGGCATCATGGCGGCGCTGGCCGCTGCAGAAGATGGATTGAATGTGATGCTGGTGGAAAGCCGCAGTTTTGTGGGCGGCAATATGACCATCGGGTTGCCGATACTCGGTTTCCTGGGTCAAAAAGGAAACCAGATCATCAAAGGGCTGCCGCAAAAATTGATCGATCGTTTAAAAGCGGTACAGGCTTCGAGCGAGCACCGTCCCTGTCCGTTGCATATGAGCCTCACCCTGGTGGAACCCGAAGCGGTAAAAACCGTGGCGCTGCAAATGCTGGTAGAAGCAAAGGTAGAAGTATTGTTCTATACATTTTGCGCCGGTGTGGTGGTGGAAAATGATGAATTGAAGGGTGTGATCATTGAAAGTAAGGCCGGCCGCGAAGTGATACTGGCTAAAACCATCATCGATTGCAGCGGCGATGCCGACGTGGCTTATCGTGCCGGCGTTCCCTGCGAGTATGGCAACGATGAAGGTGGTGTGCAGCCACCCACACTTATGTTTTGCCTGGGTGGTGTGGATACCGAAAAACTCCGCACCAGCGTGGCGCAGGAACCGCGTACCTATCTCACCGATTTTATACCCGCAGAATATTTCGGCCAGAACAACCAGTTTGTGTTGGTAGGCATGCGCAACCTGGTAAAAAAAGCGCAGGAAGATGGATTGACGCTTACCACCGAACGCACCATACTCATCACCGGTTTACGCAAAGGAGAAGTATGGGTAAACATGACCCGTGTAAACGGCGTAAACGGAACCGATCCCGGTAGTTTGACCTATGGCGAAATAGAAGGCAGAAAACAAATACACGATATCCAGAAATATCTCATCGAATACGTGCCCGGTTTTGAAAATGCCTATTTCCTGAAAACCGCACCCTTTCTTGGCATACGGGAAACTAGACGCATACAGGGGCACTATACCATGACCCGCGACGACATTATGGCCTGTCGTCATTTCGATGATGCCATTGCAGTGGCCAGTTATCCGTTGGATATTCATCACCCGCAAGGGGGCGGTTGCACGCTGGAATGGTGTGGTGACTGTTACGATATTCCTTACCGTTCGCTGATACCACAAAAAGTAAAGAACCTGATCGTGGCAGGACGATGCATTTCCACCACGCATGAGGCCATGTCGGCTATTCGTGTGATGGCGCCCTGTATGGCTATGGGCGAAGCAGCGGGCCGTGCGGCTAAAATGGCGGTGCGCAAAGGCATTCAACCGGCCGATATCAATGTAAAGGAATTGCAGCAGGAGTTACTACAGAAAGGCGCTTACCTGCGTATACCCGCAAAAGAACTTGCATCATGACAACTGGCAGAAGAACTTTTTTAAAAGGCATCGGCGCTACGGCATTGCTACCGGTATTATCATCATTCGAATGGGCTGCACGGCCTGCTCACCATCGTGTGCTTAGCTGCAATATCAGGGTGGCGCTCGACGATGATGAAGCCAAAGGCGTAGGCTGGTCGGCACGGAGGGATATTTGTTTAAAGATCATAAAAGACAGGAAGCCGGATATCATTTCGCTGCAGGAAGTGTTGAAGGTGCAGGCCGATGATTTCAGAAACTATTTTTCTTCTTTTCAATTAATAGGTTTTGATGGCCCCGAGATGGACGCCCACGCCACCGGTTATCATGGCATTGCCAAAAACCCTATTCTTTTTTCGAAAGATCGGTACGAATTGCTCACAGCCGGTACCTACTGGCTTTCCGAAACACCGCTGGTGGCAGGCAGTAAGTCATGGGATACGGCCAGGGCGCGACATGCCAACTGGGTACGCATTCGTGAAAAAAAGACCGGTAAAGAATTAAGGATCGTGAACCTGCACCTCGATCATGTTTCGGCTGAAGCCAAACTGCAACAGGCAAAGATGGTGGTGGAAGAAAGCGCGCAATACCAGCCCGGTTTTATTCAGATACTTACGGGCGACTTTAACACCCGGTATAACAGCAGGGTGCTGGAGCCGGTGCGTGCCGGCGGCTGGAATGAGAGTTATGAAACCATTCACGGTGATGGTGAAGCCGGTTATACCGGTCATGAGTTCAAGGGTACCGCATATGAAAAAGGTGCTTCAAAAGGCCGCATCGATTATATATGGTACAGGGGAACAATAAAACCGGTGGATGCGGTGATCATCAAAGATGCCATCAAAGGCAAGTTCCCCAGCGATCATTTTTTTATGCAGGCAGATTTTGTTATTGAATAAACGTACATCATGAAAAAACTTACCTGGATCCTTTTATTGGTATCGAATTTTTGTATTGCACAAACTACTTATCAGAAACCCGCCCTGGAGCAAAAAGGCTCATGGTCGTTGATCATGGTGCCCGATTTACAAAACTATGTGAAGTGGGGAAGAAACCAGCCGCTGGTTGATCTGATGATGGCCTGGATAGTGGATAACATCGATACGCTCAATATCAAAATGGTGATGGGCGTGGGCGACCTGGTAGAGAACAATGAAAAGATCGCCAACGATTACGACGGCGATCAAACCACGCAAAGCCAGTGGGCATCTGTATCAAAAGCATTCGCCATGCTCGATGGTAAAGTGCCTTATATTGCCGCTACCGGCAACCACGATTACAGCATCGATCGCGAAGGCAACCGCACATCGTTGTACAGCAATTTCTTCACCACCGAAAGAAATTTTTTGAACCAGAAATACCTGGTGCAAAATACCCGCAACGAACAGGGTAGGCCCACTTTGGAAAATGCCGCCTATGAAATAAAAGGGCTGAATGGAAAAGATTACCTGTTTATGACCGTTGAATATGGTCCCCGTGATACTGTGATCACCTGGGCCAAAAAAGTGGCGGCCATGGAACAATACAAAAACCACCGCGTGATATTGGCCACGCACAATTATTTAAGTAATAAAGATAAACATACCGCCGGCGAAGTGGCCTGGTTGTATTGGGAGCCGTATAACGTCAACAACATGATACAGAAGTCGCCGCGCATTAAACTGCCCCATGCCAACAACGGCAAACAGATCTGGGAGAAACTGGTACAGCCATCATCTAATATTGAAATGGTGCTCTGCGGTCATATATCCGGCGAAGGCTACAGGAAAGACAAAAACAAAGCAGGCAAATCGGTACACCAGATACTGTTCGATGCACAGTCGATGGGTGGCGGGCACCGCTATGGCAATGGCGGCGATGGCTGGATACGCATACTGGAATTTTTCCCCGATGGAAAAACCGTAAAGGTGAAAACATTTTCTCCTTTGTTTGGCATTTCGCCTACTACTCAGCAGTTTGCCTGGAAAAAAGATGCCAGGAACGAATACACCATTACATTCGACTGAGAACTATATACCTCTTACTTTCATATCCAGCACATATACGGCCTCCGATGCAGTAATAAACAACTTGTTTTTCTTTTTACCGCCAAAAGCCACATTGGCCGTCCATTTCTCCGGTATGGGGATATGCGCGATCTGCCGGCCCTCGCTGTTAAAAACGGTAACGCCACGGCCGGTGAGGTATACATTACCCTGGTGATCGATGGTCATGCCGTCGGAACCCATATTGGCAAAAACTTGACCATCACTTAAACGGCCATCCTGATCGATGCTATACCGGTAGGTTTTGTTGCCTTTGATATCGGCTACGTATAAATATTTCCCATCGGCTGTTCCCACAATGCCGTTTGGCCGCTGCAGGCTATCTACCAGCGGTATGATGGCGCCGCTGCTGCGCACCAGCATATATACTTTCTCTTTTTCTATTTCCGGTTTGGTTCTTGCCCACCACTTGCGTTGATAGTAAGGATCGGTGAAATAAATATTTCCGTTGGGTGCAGCCCACAGGTCGTTGGGGCCGTTCAGTTTTTTACCATCGAGATCGTTTACAAGTACCGTTATTTTTTTCTTCCTGTCTATTGACCAAATCTGGTTTTTTTCGTCGGCGCAGGAAAGCAGGTTGCCTTTTTTATCGATGTATAAACCATTGGAGCGGCCGGCGCTATCCAAATAAAGCGACAGTGTTCCGTCGGTACCATATTTCCATATTTTGTTATTCGGCTGATCGGTAAAATAAACATTGCCTTTTTTATCTGCTGTCGGCCCTTCGGTAAATGCAAAGGTTCGGGCAATGAGTTGAGGCGTGGCGCCATCGGCTATAATGCCGGTGTCGGTTGTAGTTGTTAATAACAGGCCAAATATATAGGCGAGCATCGTTGATCGTTTTATTTAATAATACGGTTGATCCAATCTTTCGTAGCATTCACCAGCAACGGTAGGGTATCTGTTTTACCGGCTTTAAAACTATGATCGGCGCCTTCAATCTTAACCAGCTTTGCTTTTTTTAACGATTTACAAACCGGCTCCACCAGGTCCCACTCCGCCAGTGCATCCCGGGTGCCCTGTAAAAAAAGCATCGGCACCTTTACCTGTTTTAAATGATCGGCCCGCTCAATAGAAGGTTTGCCTGCAGGGTGCAGCGGAAATCCATAAAAGATAAGTCCTTTTACTGTTGCCACGGGATTAACAGCCATCAACTGCGAACTCATTCTTCCACCAAACGATTTACCGGCGGCAAACAAAGGCAGCGAAGGAAATAATAAACCGGCCTTGTTGATGGCGGCCTCGATGGTCTGGTGCGCCACAGCCGGTGTATCGGGTCTTCCTTTTTTGTTTTCAGCAAATGGAAAGTTGAAACGCATGGTGGCAATATCCACATCGGCCAGCGCGGCCGACAGGTTTACCATAAAGGTATGGTCCATGCCTGCCCCGGCGCCATGCGCCAATGTAACGATGCAGTTGGCATTGTCTGGAATATAACATTGGGCCGATACCTTGCCGATGGTGGAAGAAACAGTGATGGAAAAGGACTTCTTTTTCATGTCCGAAGTTACTGAAATATGCAATGCTGTAAATTAGAGGTGCTATGATCACATTAAGACCAGCCACGATCCACGACCTGCACACCTTACAGCTATGGGACGAACAACCGCATAATATGGCATCCAATCCCAATGGTAAATGGGAATGGGAAGCCGAACTGCCGGAAACGCCCGAATGGCGGGAAATGCTGATGGCCGAACTGGACGGACGCCCCATTGGGTTTATCCAGATCATCGATCCACTACTCGAAGAATCGCATTATTGGGGCGATGTACCGGCCAACCTGCGGGCCATCGATATATGGATAGGCATGGCCGGTGATCTGGGCAAGGGTTATGGAACGGTGATGATGCAACAGGCCCTGGAAAGATGTTTTGCCAATGCACAGGTAACGGCAGTGCTTATTGATCCCTTATCTTCTAACACCAGGGCGAGGAAGTTTTATGAACGCATTGGGTATCGTTTTGTGGAATACAGAATCTTTGGCGAAGATCATTGCGCCGTATACGAATTAACACGGGAAGAATGGGAAGGCAGACGCCTTCCCTGAACTACGGAAAACGGTGTCCCGCTATATGCCCGCCATCCACATTGAATGTGGTGCCGGTAACAAATTCACTGGTGGCCAGGTGATAGGCCGCTTCGGCCACATCCTGCGGCTCGCCTATGCGGCCCAGCAAATGTAAACCAGCCATCGAATCGGCATCATCAACACCTGCCTTGCCGGTCAACGGCGTTCTGATAATACCGGGTGCAATGGTATTGATGCGGATATTGTATTGGCCAAATTCGGCCGCCAGTTGCCGGGTCAATGCATGAATACCGCCCTTGCTGGAAATGGGTGCGGTGGCCGGTAAACCGGCAATGGCATGTTCAACCAGCACGGTGCCTATATTGATGATCGATCCGCCGCCCTGCTGCAGCATTTGCCGTATGGCCGCCTGGGAGGTAAAATAAGTGCCTTTTAAATTGATACCGAGAAAGCGGTCCAGCTCGTTTTCTTCCACTTCAAGAAATGGTTTGGGTATAAAAATACCGGCATTGTTTACCAATACATCGACCGATCCGAAATGACGCACAGCTGTATCAACCAGTTGTTGTCCTACTTTTTTGTGGCTGATATCGCCTGCCACGGCAATGGCCTGTGGTGGTGCTCCAAACTCGTGCAGGGTGGTCAGCAGGTTTTTTTCATTTACCGAATTCATCACCACCTTATGACCGCGGTCGAGAAAAGTTTTGGCAATGGCCTTCCCTAAACCGGTGGAAGCACCGGTTACAATAACGTGTAAACTGTTCATGGTACTGATTTTAGTGTTTGCGAATGTCTGATACCTGTTTGCCGAGGTAGCCCCAATTGTCCAGTTCTACTTCCTGGATAACGATATGGGTGGTTTGCGGGTCTTTGTTCAATACATCAACAAGCACGCGGGTAATACCGGCAATCACCTGTTGTTTTTGTTCTTTGGTAACACCGTCTTTGGTGATCTCTACTTTTACGTAAGGCATATTGTGTAATCAGTTTAGAACACAAAATTGCCGATGCGCAGCGCCTCAAAGAATGGACAAAGACGCATTTGACTTGTACTTTTCGCTCCTGTACTCCTGTGGTGAAAGGCCGGTATGTTTTTTAAAAAAGCGGGTAAAATAAGCGGGATCATCAAAACCCAGATCGTAGCCGATCTGTTTCACCGGTTGTTCATTGTGATACAGCGCCCGTTTGGCTTCCAGTAAAATACGGTCCTGGATAAATTCACCGGCCGAGCGATCACTGAATTTTCTGCAAACGGCATTTAAGGTCCTGGCCTGCGTATATAACCGGTCGGCATAAAACTGTACGGAATGTGCTGTGCGGAAATGTTTTTGAACTTCAATCCGGTATAACCTGAAAAGGGCATATTGCGGGTCGGTGATGGAAATGGAGGGGCCTTGCGTGCTTCTTTTTATGCGGTTGATATGGGTGATGATGATCTTTAGCCATGAACTGATCAGCTTTTCGCTGTCTTCCTGCCTGTTGCTGTATTCTTCGTACAGCTTGGTAAAAAAATCCTGCAATAACCCGCTCTGGCTGGAAGGAACCGTGATCAACGGACGAAGGGTAGTACAATCGAACAGGCAGGTGTCGTGTACAAAGTCCATAAATTCGGCTTCATTGCTGAACTGCGAGGGAAGAAAACGCACAATAAACCCTTCGGATGGCTCATGCTGTTGGATCTTATGCACCTGCCCCGGCGATAACATAAACACCACCGGGCCGGTATACGCATATTTTTCCATATCGATATAATGAATACCGGAGCCATTGACCAGGAAAAGTATCTCGAAGTAGCGGTGCCGGTGCATTTCGTCGAACTCGGTGAGCGTGCAGGCAATATTGCTGAAGGGCGCCATCTTCAGGTGCTCGAAGGGCTCATCGGGACAAACGGTTTGAATATCCAGTACCGGGGTAATTTTTCTGGCCATATCAAAACAACAAACAGCTACCCGTTTTGTTGCACTCAGGATTTACAGGCCACCTGCTTAAAATAACCGGCAGCGCCGGCAATAGATTCTTTGGTGATGGTTACCTGCGACTGGCTTTCCCTGGCCGATTGTTCAATCAGTTTTTTATTCTGCTCAAAGCTCAGCGGTGTAAGTTTACCAGCCACATTGCCGCTGCCCGGGGCCGATAAATGAATAGTAGGCGTAGTTCCCGTACAGGAAAAATCAGTGGCGCCAAAAGCCAGTACTTTGCGCTGTGGCTGCACATCGGTTCTATAATATACCTGCCGCTTGCTGATATCATACACAATGCTCCATTTGGTATATCCTTTTTGCGCAACACGATCAAGTATGGTGAATGCATAATCTACATGATCGGTATTGCCGGTGTTTTGAAACTGCCGGATCATAGTACAGGCTGTAGCAAAACGTTCCACCGAATTATCGTACCCTGATTTTTTTGACTTTACCTGTTTTACCGCCTCGTCGTACACGGTATTGGTAAGTACCGGATAGTCGAGGTGGCTGCCCTGGTGCACCACCATCTTACCATTGATAAATTCAATGGTAGCGGCCTTTCCATGGGCATCTGCAACCAGGTAATGCAGCGGGGCGGCGCCTGCCCGGTTGATGCGTATCTTTTTATCGGTGGCCATCACGTCTTCAATGGTGGCGCAATTATCCAACTGGTATTGTATCCATTGTAATTCATTCAGGGCGGCTCGTTTGTCGGCGGCAGGATAGCTGGTTTCGTTCAGCCACATCAGTTCCACCACCAGGCCCTTTTCGTTCATACCGCCATGTGGGAATTCTTTGCCAAACTGGTTGAAGGTGGTGCTGCCATAGGCCGATACCCAGGCTATGGAATTGCCATCGGGTGTGAACGACGATTTGGTGACGCCGCGGGCATTTACCATCAGCATACCATTACCGCTTACCCAATCGTAGTTGCGGCCAAATACATGCCGGCCATTCCTGCTCAATAAAAAAGTAGAACAGGCCATGCTGTGCACGGCTAAGGCCATCATGAAAAGAAAAACCAGCCATTTCTTCATATGATAAATTAATATTTTTTTAGAAGATCCAACAGCTTCCTATCGAGTTGGGCGCCATACCAGTTTTCGTAGGCCACATCGGCCCTGTTGGAATTGATAACACCAAAATCGCCTGCAAAGTTCCAAAGCGCAAAACCAATTCCATTACTGGATAAAATATCGAGCACATCCTCAAACCAGGCCAGGAAAACGGGGTGCGGCGTTTTGCTGTAACAACCACATTCGCCGCAATGAACACCCACACCTGTGCGTACCAGCTCAATCCAGGGTGCATAAAAATCTTCCAGCATAGCCCGGCTCAACATCCGGTCGCCCACTTTGCCCGGCCATTTGGGTGCGGGCAGGTGGTTGGGATCTTTGTGCGCCCAGGGCGCCTTGTAATGCGAGATCTCACCGGGATGATAACCACGGCAGCTTTGATGTACCGGTGATCCTACCAGTTCAGGAACCACATAACCGGCATTGCCATCGGCAATCACCAGCCGTTGCGGGTTTTCTTTATGAATAACCCCCGTGGCGCCTGCCACTACTTTACGGTACAATGCACCGGGCAGGGCAGAGGCGGGGGAATGTTGATCGTTCATATCCTCCCGCATCGCGGGTTCGTTCAGCAGGTTGAAACTTATTTTTTTGGCAGAGACATTTTTGTACAACCTGGCCCACATAGCCCAGTGATGATAAAACGCTTTTTGCGCCGTTTCATCTTTCCATAAATTAAATGGTTCGTGAAAACCGGCATTGATACAATAACCCGGTGCGCGATGCAGGTTCAGGTTCACATGTAAATTGTATTTGAATGCCATTTGCACCAGGCGGTCGATGGCTTCCACACGTTTTTCATCTACCTGGTAGGTTTCATCGGCATGGATCGGGCGTGTGCGGTCGATATTCAGATAGGTGGGATAGGCAATGGGTATACGAACAAAATCAAAACCCCAGTCCTGCATCCATTTACAATGCTGTTCCAGGGTTACCGGAAAAGAACGGTCCGCGGGATTGGGAGAAAAAAAATCAAGCAGGTTAAAACCTTTCCATTTGGGTAACTTGTTTTTGGCAGGAATAGAAAAATCCTGCAACCTATCCAGTGGCAAAGTACTGCCGGTTACGATAATACCAGCCTGCTTCACAAAATTCCTTCTATTCATGTGGTATCTTTTAAACACTACTGTATTTGCAGCGCCGGCAAATGCTGCCATTCAAAGGGATCGGTTTTTACACCGCCATCCGGACGCGGTTTGGTAGACCGGATGGTAAACACCGGCCAGTATTCCAGTTCACCGGCGGGCATTTCAAAATCCAGCACCGACTGTATTTCTTCATCGCTTAAATCGGGCAGCAGCCATTTTTGCTCCAGCTCCCTGGTTAGAAACAGCGGCATACGGCCGGCATTGGGGCCGCCATTGTGTATTTGTTTCATCACCGCATTGGCAGGTCGTGTGATGAGGGTGAAGGTGCCCTTTACCTCGCCTGTTTCGGGATCGGGTATGGGCGAATAATAATACAAACCGGGAATACAAAACAGCGGGCGCTCTTTCAGGCGTACAAAATAAGGCACCTTGTTTTTCCATCCTTCAATGTGGCGGTGCTCGTAAATACCGGTCACCGGTATCAAACATCTTTTCGCCCGGATGCGGCGCCAGAAAGATTTTTTATCGTTGATGATCTTTTCGCTTTGCGCATTACACATATACTGCCGGCTTTGTTTTATTTTCTCCGGCGTATTCATGTAGTCGGCAATAACACCCCATTCAAAGGTCCTGAGTTTATAATGACCATCCTCGAAAATGATCACAGGATAGCGCCTGTATGCCTGGGCCTGCACATGAATGGTGGTATCGAAATCGATGGATAGCTGCGTATCGATCACCATCTCGGGCAGGTAATCGGTTATCAGTTGAATATTCGATGAAAATGAAATGTCGTAACACATGCATCAATGATTTTCTATTTCTTCCAACGGTACTTTTATTTCGTGGTTCCCGTACTTCAAGTTAATGAAAAGTTCGCCAAACTGGGTAAACAGGTCGGCCTTTACCATATCCTGGCGGGCGGGGGTCCAATTCATTTTTTCAGTAATATATGCGCGTATGCTGGCAGCCATTTCAGCGCTTGGTTTCCAGGGCTGTGGCATCAGCGGACTGTATATCTTATAACCCAGCGGCTGGGCCGCGGCGATGGTTAATTTTTTCAGATGTCCGGCATCGGCGGTATGATACAAAAAACGGTGCGGATCGTTCACCAAAGCGTCAAAATGGGTTTGTGCCCGGTAGCCATCGGTATAATGCGTGAGCAAAAATGCCGCCCTGATGTGATCGTGCAAATCGTTCCGGCCGCGTGGATAGGTTTGCCGCACAAAATGCGTATTGCCCGCCTGTATCAGCGACTCGAGCAGTTTGGCCGATAACAATACAAATGGGTTGTGCATGATCAGATGTTTACCGTGGCCAGTTCGTTGATGCGCGTGGTATAACGCGGCGATAGTTTTTGTTGCCGCAGTTTCCACCCCGCGCTGTAACCCTGCAGGGCAAAACGAACGGTGTCTTTCCCCAGCGACCGGTTGACCATATCGATGGTTTTCATCAAACGGGCATCCCGCTCGCGGTTTTTGTCATCAAAGATACCGTATTGCACCTGGTTATGGGGCACCAGCTCCATGGCTATACAACCGGTTTTGTGATATTTATAACCCGGGCGGTAAATGGTTTCAAAACCGCGGCGTGCATGGCCGATCAGTTCATGCGTGCTATTGGTGGCCACGGGCAGGCTGATGTTGAGCGAGCGAAAAAATTGCGGGTCGTTGTTGCGGTGTGCATTGGTTTGTAAAAAAATATGGATCATACTCGCAGCCAGTTCATCGCTGCGCAGTTTGGCCGCCACCATGGCGGTATAGCTGGCCAGCGCTTCCATCACCTCGTGTTTATCCTCCAGCACCCGGCCAAAGCCGCGCGCCACGCAGATCATTTTCTTTTTGGGCGGCAGTTCTTCCAGTTCCATACAGGGAATACCCTTCAACTCGTTATACAGGCGCTGGCCGGTGACCGATAAATTTTTCCGCACCCATTCTTCCGGCGCCCGGCTCAATTGCCAGGCATTGTTAAAACCGTTTTTTACCAGCAGCTTCGCATACTGCGCTCCAATGCCCCAGATATCCTGTACGGGCGTATGCTCCATGGCTTCGCGCAGGGTGGCGGGTGTGTCGAGGCAATGAATGCCCACCGCCTTTTTTCTTTTTTTGGCATAGTGGTTGGCCATCTTGGCCAGGGTTTTGGAAGGCGCTATGCCAATGGTGACCGGTATGCCGATATGTTGTTTAATGGTATTCCTGATCTGCCTCGCATAGTCAGTAAGGTTATGGTGACGGAATGAACGTAGATCAAGAAAGGCCTCGTCGATCGAATACACTTCCACCGTATCTGAAAAATGACCCAGCGTGCGCATCACACGGTCGCTTAAATCGCCATAGAGGGTATAGTTGGAAGAGAACACGGTAACCTGGTGTTGTTGCAGCAGCGGTTCTATCATAAAACCCGGATCGCCCATATTGATGCCCAGCATTTTTGCTTCTTCCGAACGGGCGATCACACAGCCATCGTTATTGCTCAATACCACAATGGGTTTATTCTGAAGCCGCGGTTGAAACAGCCTTTCGCAGGATGCGTAAAAATTATTGCAATCCACCAACGCGATCATTGTTTTTTGTTTGATACCTGATGACTACGCCTGTTACCACGCCCCATACCTGCATGTTCATATCTTCGGTAACCGGCATGGGTTTATAGGCCGGGTTTTCAGGATGCAATACCAGCGCCTTGCGGGTTTGCACAATACGCCGTACGGTGAACTCGCCATTGACCACAGCCAGCACGATCACGCCGTTGGAGGGGCGCACGGCCCGGTCTACCACCAGTAAGGCGCCATTGGGAATACAGGCATTGATCATGCTGTCGCCGGTAACCCTGAAATAAAAGGTGGCGGAAGGATGCTGCACCAGGTAGCTGGTGAGGTCGATCACATCTTCCTGGTAATCTTTTGCCGGTGAAGGAAATCCCATATATACATGTTTGGTACGGGGTAAAATTACTAATGATATTAGTATCAATGAGCTAAGTAAATTAGTATTGAATTGTCAATTTAATGACAATGAGCTGGTATGATGGCGGGTAAAAATATGTAGCAGCCTGATCAGGAATGGTTTGATAACAGGGCGTGATGCGCTTTAACTACATCAACCGGAACAAAAATAGTATGAGGTCAGATTAATTATATACGGAGCTATAACTAAAAAAAGTACAATACGTATTAAGTGTAAAAAGAGTTATGAATGTTATTTTATTTTGAACAATGGAAAAAGATCACAGATACAAGACTGTTAAAGTTATGATCGAAACCGGACATATAACCGAATTCAGGCAGATCTTCGATCATATCCCAAAGAGTGTGGTAGCGCGTGACCTGGGTACCAACAATAACCGGATGACGAGGATGATCACCCATGTGGAACAGTTTAATCTTCATGAGTTGTACAAGATCAGTGCGTTGATCGATATCGATTTTATGAAAGTACTGGTGCTGGGCGCCACGCAGTTCCTGAGTTCCATCAACGAAAAGAAAAATAAGAAGCGAGTGTAATAACCATAATGATTAGTAGCTCCCGGAGGGGCAGGGCCATCCAACAGGATGGCCCTTGTTATTAGTACAATTACCAGGTTTTCGATACGTATTTTTTCATGTTTTTTCGATGGTTTTTACCCGTTGAAATTTGTCAATACGGCATTATTTTTGGATACTATATGAGCCATTGTTAAATAACCGCTATTGAGAATAATTTGACACTATCTGACCAGATACTGATCTCCAAAATTATCGCCACCAACGAGTTCTCGAACTTCGTGGAGGCCGCCAGGAAATTTTGTTCCTTTATAGAAACCTATCAGCCGGATACACCGAGGAATTTTATCATGCTGGCGCAAAATCATTTGCTTACCTTATACAATGCCGGTAACAACCTGCTGGATGTAGATGAAAAAAGCGGTAAAACATTCGAGAACCAGCTCGACGAACGCGAATATCATAAAACGCTGCACTTTATAGCCGACAGGTTATACGATTACCGGTATTACTGGTATGTGTTTGATCCTACTTCAAAGAAAAAAGACATCGGTATCATTTATGGCGATGTATACGAAGACCTCGGCACCATCTATAAGTTTTTGAAGCAATCCTTATTGCTCTTCGGTTTAAAACACAGCGCCGCCAAACAAAATGCTGTGTGGGATTTTAAATGGTATTTCGATAAACACTGGAGCACCCATTGCGCCAACGCCATTTACGCCATTCATCATTTCCTGCAAAAAGACCGGTAGTACAGCGCCTGGTAATTGCGCTTACAAGTTGGCCAATTCCATTCAATTACAAATTCATTTTTTATATGTACTTTCATTATTAGCTGTTGCATATGAAAGTAAAACGAACGGTTTGCCTGGTGCTGATCACCCTCATGGGTTTTGTACCTGTTCCATCAAATAACGTGGGCAGGGAAGAACTGATCAAAGTATTGCGGAAACATATTTTGAAACAGGCTGCCTGGGCCATGCGTCAGCAACCCATTACGGTAACGGCGCAAACATGTTCGCGCAGCGCGGGCGGCGTACATGATTTTTATTCCGAAGGCGATTACTGGTGGCCAGATCCACAGTTTCCTGACAGCCCCTATGTGCAACGCGATGGCATGACCAACCCCGCCAATTTCACAGCACACCGCAAGGCCATGATCCGTTTTAGCCAGGTGGTAGGCGCGCTGGCTTCGGCATACATTATTACTCACGACAATACATATGTAACACATGCCTTGCAGCATTGCAAAGCATGGTTTGTAGATACGGCCACCCTCATGAATCCCAACCTGCAGTTTGCGCAGGCCATCAAGGGTCGTGTTACCGGCCGCGGTATCGGCATCATCGATACCATACATTTGATGGAGGTGGTGCAGGGATTGATGGCGATGCAGGATTCGGAGGCCATGGACCACCGGCTGCTGCAGGCCATCTCCAACTGGTTTGAACAATACCTGCGCTGGTTAACCAACCATCCCTATGGTAAAGATGAAATGAATGCCGCCAATAACCATGGCACCTGCTGGGTGATGCAAACCGCTGCCTTTGCCAGATTTACCGGCAACGAACAACTGATGGCGTTTTGCCGCGACCGGTATAAAAATGTGTTGCTGCCCAATCAAATGGCAGAAGATGGAAGTTTTCCACTGGAGTTAAAAAGGACCAAGCCCTATGGGTATTCGATCTTTAATTTGGATGCCATGGCAACCATTTGCCAGATATTGGGAGATGATTTGTGGAATTATACCACGCCTGATGGAAAAAGTATTCGTAAGGGGGTGGAATATTTGTATCCTTATATAGCAGATAAAAAAACATGGCCCAAACAACCGGATGTAATGTACTGGAAGGAGTGGCCGGTGGCGCAGCCCTTCCTGGTGTTTGCGGCGAATAAGTTTGGTAACGAAGAATGGTTTAACACGTGGAAGAAACTGGATCACTCGCCGGATGTGGAAGAAGTGATCAGGAATTTACCAGTGCGGAATCCGTTAATTTGGATCAGGCCGTCTTCACAAACTCCTTCTGATAACTCAACGGGCTCTTCCCCGTGATCATCTTAAAATACTTATGAAAACTCGTGAAATTATTAAACCCGCTTTCATAACAAAGCTGTTTAATACTCAGGTTATTTTCAATAAGCAGCTTACACGCATACCCCACCCGCATCTCGATCAAAAACTGTGAAAAAGTTTTTCTGGTCTTCGACTTAAAATACCGGCAAAACGAGTTGGGGCTGATATTCGCCACGGCGGCAATTTCTTCTAACTGTATAGGCCTTCTGAAATTTTTTAACGAGTAATCGTAAATAGCATTGATGCGGTCGTTGTCGGAAGCCGGCGCCTCGTGTTTAAAGCCTATCGATGATAAAGGCGCCGATTCGTTACATGCTGCAATGGCCGTAAGCGCTTCGGTAAGCAATACAATACGGTGCGGCCCTTCGGTCACCAGCAACAGCTCCAAAAAAGCCGCCACCACCTCACGGGTTTTCCCATTGATCTGCAAACCGCGTTTGGCTTTTTCCAGCACCGTTTTAATACGAATGTTCTCGGGCAGTTGCAGGTACTGCTCACCCCAGAAATCGGGTCGGAAATGACAAACACGCACATCTACCGGCGGCGCCTCGTCCTGGCGGTATTCGTCGTTAAAACGCCAGTAATGAGGCAAGCCGGGCCCGATCAAAACAACAGCACCGGGCTCAAAAGTCCTGATGCTGTCGCCTATCAATTGGGTGCCTTCTCCTTTATTGAAATGAATCAACTCCACTTCGTGGTGGTAGTGCCAGCGGCTGTTGAACCAGGGAGCCGTATCCTGCCGCACACTAAACGAATGATGTACTTCCTTAGAAATTTGTAGAAGCTGAGGCCTCATGCGTTAAGCTATTTTAACATTCAAATGGCAATTCTAACATTCCGGGCTAATTTAGCTTAACTTTCAGGCGCCCCGTAATAATTCTACGCTAACGTTTCCGTAAATGGAGATCCCGGCTTAGCGGGTTTTCTTTGAATATTCCTGCAGCATTTGCCTTTCTTTCCGGGTAAGGCTGCCCATACCGCGGCTGCTGATCTTATCCAGTATGCGGTCGATCTCTTTTTGCTGCAGTGATTTTTCTTCGTTGTACCGGTGATCGATGGAGTAGTGGTCGGTATGCGTTTTAAAAAATACATTATCTACCAGCAACACATGCGGCCTGGTAATGATGATATAAATAAAGATCAGCGTAGGCACGGTGATCACCAGTATCGTAAACCAGTTATCGGTAAAGGCCTGCGGATACATCAACAGGGCTACCATCATACCGATCAGGGCGCCACCCAGGTGCGCTTCATGACCAATATTGTCTCTCCTCGACCGGATGCCGTAAATGGCAACACCCACATATAACAGTCCGAATACCCAGCCCGGTATAAAACCAAAAATGCGCATCCCGGGCATCAGGGCAATGGCGGCAAACATCACGCCGTTGATGGCGCCCGAGGCGCCTACCGAGGAATAATCGCCCTGTTTCCTGTATACCATCAGGCTCAGCAGGTTGCCGCCCACCAGGCTGGAGAAATAGATCACCAGGAAGGGAAGCGTGCCCAAACCGCCCTGCACCGGTCCGTAAAAAAAGAACAGGGTGAGCATGTTGAATATCAGGTGCATCCAGCTTACGTGCAAAAAACCGGCAGTAAGCAGGCGTTTATAATCCTTGTAAACGGTCACCTTTTCCACTTCGAACTTGAAGCGGTCGAAAAAGAAATGATCCTTGAACCCCTTGTAGGAGACCAAAAAGTTTGCTATGACCAGTATAAAAAATACAAAAGAGCCAGGCATAGTATAAATTTAAAGTTTCCGTGGTTATTTAACAATCGAAGTACTGGCTCTTTCAATAAGCTGCGAAGGCAGCACCATTTTTTGCTCGAAAGGCATCAGCATTTTTTTGTCGATGATCTTGAATAGTATATTGGCCGATTCGCGGCCTATATCGTATGCAGGCTGTATGATAGTGCTTAAACCCGGGTCGAACAGCGCGGCCGCCTGCATATTCGAAAAGCTGATGATCTTGCAATCACCCGGAATGGTCAGCGACAGACCCTTGCATACCTCATACACGTTCACCGCAAATTTTTCGATGGCAGCCAGTATCCCATCGGGCCGTTTCGATGCGGGCTGCTGCAACAACCCGCGAAGGATCTCCCGGTTTTCGGGGTCCCTGGTGCTGCAGGCCACCTCGATGGGTTTCGACACCCGGTATTTTTCCAGGGCCGATAAATAACCCGATTTGCGGCGGTTAAAAATAGATAATTGACCCTCTATGCCCAAAAAGGCAATACGCTGGCATCCTCTTTTTAGTAGATGCTCGGTAGCCTTAAAAGCCATTTCAGCATCGTTGGTCATGATATTGGGTACATCCACCTCGTCGCTGGTACGGTCAAACAGCACCAGGGGAATACCCGCCCGGCGATACGCTTCAATATGCTGCAGGCTGGCGGTGGTATTGGCTATCGAAAGCATCACGCCATCTACACGGCCATTACGCAGCAGTTGCAGAATATCCCGCTCGCGTTCGTATTGTTCATGGGTAAGATAGATCAACACATGATAGCCCTTTTGCGGGGCCACCGATTCAATACCATTGATAACCTGGGAAAAAAAATTATTCTCAATTTCGGGAATCACCACCGCGATGGTCTTGCTTTTGTTCTGCCGCAGGCTGCTGGCATGCGGATTCGGATGAAAATTCCATTTTTCGGCCAGGGCCCTTACCCGTTGTTTGGTATCGGGACTAATTTCGTGGCTGTCGCGCAGGGCACGGCTCACCGTCGATACGGCAAGATTCAGTTCTTTTGCCAGCTTTTTCAGGTTCACCTGGTCCATACGCGAATTTGACGTGTATTTTCCACAATTTCCGGAATCGTTTGCAAAGAAAATGACGGCGAACACAATTAAGTAGTTGTATTCTTGCAGGAAAAATGAATCAGGAGGTAGGAGGTATGAAATAGGACGATTCCGGTATTTCATACCTCCTGCTTCTTATCTCTTACTTCATACTATGTATACATTCGAACAAACCATGCGCTGGTTCGGTCCCAACGACCCGGTCAGCCTATCGGATATCCGCCAGGCCGGTTGCACCGGCATCGTAACGGCCCTGCATCATATTCCCAATGGCCAGGTATGGACGGTGGATGAGATCATGCAACGCAAACAAACCATTGAAAAGGCCGGCCTGCGCTGGTCGGTGGTGGAAAGCGTGCCCGTTCATGAAGACATCAAAACAAAAAAAGGCCGCTACCAGGAATACATCCACAATTATTGCCAAAGCATACGCAACCTGGCCACCTGCGGCATCCATATCATCACCTATAATTTTATGCCGGTGCTCGACTGGACGCGCACCGATCTTTCCTATACCGTTGAAGACGGCAGCAAGGCCCTCCGGTTCGAAAAGGCCGCCATGATAGCCTTCGATGTGTTTATGCTCAAACGCCCCGGCGCCGAAAAAGAATACAGCGCCGAAGAGATCGGCAAGGCAAAACAACGCCTGGCCGGCATGAGCGATGAAGAAAAACAGGTTTTGCAACGCAATATCATCGCCGGTTTACCCGGTAGCGAAGAAAGTTTTACGGTGCAGCAGTTCCAGGCCGCCCTGGACACCTATGCCGGTATCGATGCCGCCACCCTGCGCCGCCACCTGGTGGAGTTTTTACAGGCGGTAACACCCGTGGCCGATGAAGTGGGGGCAAAGCTCGTGATCCATCCGGATGATCCGCCCTATGCCATCTTCGGATTGCCCCGTGTGGTAAGTACCGCCGCAGATGTGCAGCAACTGTTTACCGCCGTTCCCAATACCTCCAATGGCCTGTGTTTTTGTACCGGTTCGTTTGGCGTACGGCCCGACAACGACCTGCCTGCTATGGTGCTGCAGTTTGCCGACCGCATCCACTTTATACATTTGCGCAGTACGCAACGCGATGCCGAGGGCAATTTTTATGAGGCCAACCACCTCGAGGGCGATGTGGACATGTACAGTGTGGTTAAAAGCCTGGTACAAGTAATGCATAATCGACAGGTGAACCTGGCCATGCGCCCCGATCACGGGCACCAGATGCTGGACGACCTGGGCAAAAAAACCAACCCCGGTTATTCAGCCATCGGCCGCCTGCGGGGACTGGCCGAGCTGCGGGGACTGGAAATGGGCATTGCCCGTTCGATGCGTTAACTAACCCAAACCCAATGAATTAACTTACTCCTGTGAAATTTATAGGATGGGCTAAAATTTAAAATTGTAAAAGTACTTTTGCGCGCATGAAAGACACTAATCAGCTTAACCTCGCAGTAATCGGACTTGGATATGTAGGACTGCCCCTGGCAGTTGAATTTGCCAAAAAGTACCCGGTGGTTGGTTTCGACATCAATAAAAAACGGGTAAGCGGTCTGCAGGCCGGCCACGACTTTACCCTTGAGATCAGCGACAACCAACTCCAGGAAGTATTAAAGAAAAAACAGGATGATGGCAACGGTTTATGGATAACCGATGAATTACATGCCATCAAACACTGTAATATTTATGTCATCACCGTGCCTACACCGGTTGATAAGTTCAACCGTCCCGACCTGACGCCGCTTTTTAAGGCCAGCGAAACCGTAGGCAAGGTGTTGCAAAAAGGGGATATCGTCATCTATGAATCCACCGTGTATCCCGGCGTTACCGAAGACGAATGTGTGCCCGTGCTGGAAAAATGGTCGGGACTTAAGTTTAATACTGATTTTTTTGCCGGTTATTCGCCCGAACGTATCAATCCCGGCGATAAGGAACATACCGTTACCCGGATCAAAAAAGTAACATCCGGCTCCACACCCGAAGCCGCCAAAAAAGTAGACGAGCTGTATAAGAGCATCATCACTGCCGGCACCCACCTGGCCCCCTCTATAAAAGTGGCCGAAGCCGCCAAAGTGATCGAAAACGCCCAGCGCGATATCAACATCGCTTTTATCAACGAGCTGGCTAAAATTTTCAACCTGTTGAACATCGATACGCATGAAGTGTTGGCAGCAGCCGCCACCAAATGGAACTTCCTGCCCTTTAAACCCGGTTTGGTAGGCGGCCATTGTATTGGCGTAGACCCTTACTACCTGGCCCAAAAAGCGCTGGAAGTGGGTTATCACCCCGAGATCATACTGGCCGGACGCCGGTTAAACGACGGCATGGGCTCTTATGTAGCCGGGGAAGTGATCAAACTGATGGTGAAAAAAAGTATACCGGTAACAGGCAGCAGGGCATTGGTGCTGGGGCTCACCTTCAAGGAAAACTGTCCCGATGTGCGTAATACCAAGGTGGTCGATATCATCCGTCATCTAAAGGATTACCAGGTAAACGTGGATATCTACGACCCCTGGGTAAGCCCGCACGAAGTGATGGAAGAATACGGTCTTGAAACACTGAGCAACCCGCCGGAAAATAACAAATACGACGCCGTGATACTCGCCGTTGCGCATAAACAATTCGATTATCAGACTATCAAAAAATTATGTACCGATAAGTGCGTGGTTTTTGATGTAAAAGCACATTTTGAAAAAGAACTGGTAGACGCAAGGTTATAGAATGAAGTTGGAAGTCGGAGGTCGGAAGTCGGATGATTGCCGTATTTTCCCGACCTCTGACTTCTGACTTCCGACTTCTGACTTCCGACTTCAATTAATTTACCCTGGATGTACAATCAGCCCTTTCATACAGCAGACATCAGCCGGAGCGGTTTCCTGGTTACAGGCGGCGCGGGCTTTATAGGTTCGAATATTGTTGAATACCTCATGCGTTATGGCGCCGGCAGGGTGCGTGTGCTGGATAATTTCAGCACCGGGTATATGGAAAATATAGAACCTTTTTTCTCCCGTCCCGAGTTTACATTGATAGAAGGCGATATTCGCGACCTGGATACCTGCAGGCGAGCCATGGATGGAATCGATTATGTATTGCACCAGGCCGCACTGGGTTCGGTGCCGCGTTCCATCAACGATCCCATTACCAGCAACGATGTAAACGTGAGCGGTTTTTTAAATATGCTGGTAGCTGCACGCGATGCAGGCATAAAAAAAATGGTCTACGCCGCCAGTTCCAGCACCTATGGTGATCATCCCGGACTGCCCAAGGTGGAAGATAAAATTGGCAATCCGCTTTCCCCCTATGCCGTCACCAAATATGTGAACGAATTGTATGCGCAGGTATTTAGCAGGGTGTATGATTTTCATACCATCGGTTTGCGCTATTTCAATGTATTTGGGCCCAGGCAAAATCCCGCCGGCCCCTATGCGGCCGTCATACCTTTGTTTATACAGGCCGCTTTGCAAAAAGAAGCGCCTTTTATCAATGGCGATGGCGCTACCAGCCGCGATTTTACTTTTGTTGAAAATGCCGTGCAGGCTAACATCAGGGCTTTGTTTGCGCCCCTCGATCATCACGAAGTGGTGAATGTGGCAGTAGGAGAGGCCACCACGCTGAACGAACTCTGGAAAAATATCTGTGATATTACGGGTATCGATCTGCCTCCTCAATACCGCGCCGAACGCAAAGGCGACGTACGGCATAGCCTGGCCGATGTGAGCAAAGCAGAAAAACTGTTTGGTTACAAACCGGGCGTAAACATTCAAAAAGGCCTGCAGATGGCGGTTGAATGGTATAAGACGGCCGCCAGGATATAAAAATTATCTATAAGTGGTAGAGGTTGAATGCTGAAAATGCCTCATATTTGCGATGTAAAAATTTTGAGGCTTAATTTGCAGCATTAACATTTTGGTATTATCTTAGCCCCGAATTGCTCGATTAATCCTCTGTGCTTCCCTCATCCAGTGAAATAACCCCTAATATTGAGTTCCCCACCATCCAGTGAAACAAACCTCAAACGAGTGTCTTAAGCATCAATTTCTTATGGCTTGACTTGCCTGGGAATTTCCAATTTTTATGAGCCGTTTTTTCCAAGGTTAAGGTCCAATGAAAATCCGGAACCAATTCAAACTTAATCTGTAAAGGAAATGAAACCTCTAATTCTGGCTGTGGATGACAGCAAGGCTATGCGATATTTATTGCAAACTGTTTTGGGAAAAAGGTACCAGGTAGTAACTGCCCCGGATGCTTCTTCTGCTATGTACTGGCTTTCGCAAAAAAACTTCCCCGATGTGATACTGGCCAACGCGCAGTTGCGCGATACAGCGGATTGGGAATTTGTAGAATATTTGAAAAGCAGCTTTTTATACAAAGATATACCGGCAGTGATCCTTTCTTCTCTTGAAAAAGATGAAGTGGAGCAAAAATGCATGCAATACAAGGTGGATCAATTCTTCCTGAAACCCTTTAACCCGGTTTCGCTGCTCGAAACAGTGGATAAACTGGTACGGCCAAATGTAAAAGACCTGGAGAGCTAAAATAAAAGGAGAGGCAGGCGAAAAGCCTGCCCTTATGATTTCAGAGTCAGAACAAAGCCAGGCCTACATTTCTCCATGCACCGATGAGGCGGCTTTTTCAGCGGCACTCTTGCCATTTTGCCACATCTCGCTCAAACGGTCGGTCCATTTGCCGGCCTGGTCCTTAATATTTTTACGAATATCACTTCCTTTTTCGGGAGCAAGCAGTAAACCTACGGCAGCTCCTACGGCGGCTGCGCCTACTAGGCCCAGAATAACTTTAGTCGTTGTAGTCATGTTATAAAGTTTTAAATAAATAATTAATGTCGGGTTGATATTACGATATCTTCAAATCCTATTCCAATTGACCCCTTTGAAACGAAATACTGTCAGCACCAGGCACTGTGCATAAAAATCCCCAATAAGGGTAATAGCTAGGCAACCCGCTTTTTTCCACCCGATGCTATCAATACCACCACGCCGCAAACCGTGATGGCAATACCGGCATACAGCGGCCAGGATACCTGCTTTTTTTCTTTTTTATTCAATTCAATAGGGCCCAGGTCGGCCACTTCTTTTTCGTGCGTAAAGGTCACCTCCCTGAAAATGATCATGACGATGCCCAATACAATGAGAATGATGCCCAGAATTTTCATATTGCTACTAATTATTAGGTGTTAACGATCTCTCCGCCGTTGGGATGCAATACCTGGCCGGTCATATACGAACTTTCATCAGATGCCAGGAATACAAAACAATAGGCTGTTTCTATCGGCTGACCGGCCCGTGCTAACGGTGTGTCGGAACCGAATTTCGATACATGATCTGCCGGAAAGGTGGTTGGTATCAACGGAGTCCATATCGGTCCCGGGGCCACGCCGTTTACCCTGATGTTCTTTTTGGCGAAATAAGCCGACAACGAACGGGTAAAACTAACAATGGCGCCCTTGGTGGCTGAATAATCCAGCAGATGCGCACTGCCACGGTAAGCGGTTACCGACGAGGTATTGATGATAGAGGCGCCTTCCTGCAAATGCGGCTCGGCCGCCTGTACCAGGTAAAACTGCGCCAGTATATTGATCTCGAAGGTGCGTTTCAACTGTTCGGGTGTAATGGCCGATAATTCATTTTGCGGAAACTGCACGGCCGCATTGTTGATCAGCACATCCAGTTTGCCAAAACGGTCGATGGTTTTTTGAATGATCTTTTTACAGTGCGCCGGTTTGCTGATATCGCCGCGCATCAGTAAACATTGCTGCCCGATACTTTCCACACGCACCGCTGTTTGGGTGGCGTCTTCATCATCTTCGTGGTAAGCGATCACCACATCGGCGCCTTCTTTGGCAAAGGCAATGGCCACGGCTCTTCCTATTCCGCTGTCTCCTCCTGTTATAATGGCTACTTTATTTCGTAAACGAAGCGGGTCTCTTTCGGTTTCGTACACCGGCTGCGGATCCATCTTTCGTTCCTGGCCCTGCTTTGCCTTGACGGTTTTGGCAGGACGCACTTTTCTTTTTGGTTGTCCCTGCATTAATAAATGGTTTTACCCTGTTCTGTTTTTTGGTTCCTTTTTACCGTTACCGATGTAAGCACCGTTGCCAGTACGCCCATAAAAGCATTACCTGCCAGTGTATGCGACAGCAGGGAAAAGATCATGTCGGTTTGGGTGTCTCGGCCCATTTGACCGGGACTGTCCGGTGCAGCAAAATTCGACAATATTGCATTCAGCAAAACCATCAGCAGGGTGATCACCGTAGCGATCAGCACCGCAAAAAAGCTCAGTTTGATACCCGTCATGAACAGCGATTTTAAACTACCTGCATCATGTATACGGTGATTGCTGCGAATGACAGCGATGAATATAACGGCGCCAAACAACATGTTGCCAACAAACAGCAGCCAGCTGTTGGAATAATTATGCGCCAGGAAAAAAACAGCTACCGTAATACAATACAGGATACCTGCCCACCAGGAATATCTTGTATAAAACGACCTCAGTGTCATAAGCTTTTTGTATTACAGGCTAAAATATTATGCCTGTTTGCTTATGGCATTCTGTAGAGATTCGTCTACAGGGCTACTCGAATAAACTCTGGTGAAAACCATGTCGGCTAAAGGAGTATAAATGAGCAACACGGTAATTATGATGCACCTTTCCGCGAAAACGAAAACCCGCTTTTTGCACCAGTTCCTGGTGCAGGGGTTCTGTGAGGTCGGTGTCGGCAACCAGTTGTTTTATTTCGGGAAATGAAAAGAAGTATGCTATACAGGCTTGTAATGCTTTAACGTGCAGCAGGCGTATCGTGTTTTTTTCGGTATTGAACAGAAATCGAACGATATGGTCGCCGGGCCTGGCCTGGTAACATTCACTCAACTCATCTTTGCCGGCCTCGCTGATGTCTACCTGGCATACCGGCGTGCGTTCATTCACCAGTACCATAAACGAACGGGCAAAATCCGAATCGCCGGTATACAGGTAACTGGCGGCCACCAATTGGCCGGCGCGCTGCAAACGGGTTTCCCAATGACCGATAACGGCCAGGTCGCGGGTTATACAAAAAGGGCGTATGGTGATGGTGCAGGCAGGGTGACGAAATTCCCTGGTAAAAACCCATTCCTTTTTTGAAATCAGGCGGGTAGAAGCGATCAGATTGTCGTGTGAAGTAACACCTGGCAAATAGTAAGCTATTTCCATAAAAAGAAATTTAATAGACTCCCGGGTTTTACACCGGGAGTCGTTTTGCCTAACCAGAGCCTTTGTGTTATTTGGAAGTTATGTGAAGCGCAGCAATCCTAAATAACGTGTGTGCATTTACATAGCACTTGAGATCGCACAACAATACTAGCATTTTCGGCAATAATAAAAACAAAAAAGATGTCGATGTACTACGCACCACGTACACGAAAATACAGAGAAGCATGTAGGCAAGAGCGTTATGGGTAGGAATCCTATGTCGGAAAAATAAAATTTTTAATGCGTATAGGTGGTATAACGCGGAAATATAAACGCAAACAAATATGTGAGAAAAATATAATGGTAAACATTGGTTACAAGGGATAACTGCCTGTGCGTTGATTCTAACAGAAAATTAACGCTAACCCGATTTTTCAGAGCCTGCCAGCTCGGTCACCGGTCCAATGATGATGATAGAAGGGTGGGTGAGTTGTTGTTCCACCGCCAGTTTGGGCAGGTCTTTTACAGGACCCCTTACCATTTTGCGATAAGACAAGGAGGCATAGTGAATAATCGCCGCAGGCATATCGCCCTGTCCATTTTGCAGGTACACACCGGCGATCTCGTTGAGTTTTTTCATGCCCATATAAATCACCACGGTGGCCTTGCTTTGAATGGCCAGTTGCAGATCGGCCGACAGCGAGCCGTCTTTTTTGGTACCGGTCACCACCCATATGCTTTCGCTGAGGCTGCGGAATGTAAGCGGTATATCCTCCAGCCCGCTGGCCTGCATACTGGTTATACCTGGAATAAAAGTAGTGGTAATACCATGCTGGCGCGCATACAGGATCTCTTCAAAACCCCTTCCGAAAATAAAAGGATCACCGCCCTTTAAACGTAACACCCTGCCTTTTTCAAAGGCTTTCTCCCGGATCAGCTCGTGTATCTGTTCCTGTGGGGTATAGGCGCCGTATGGCAATTTCCCTACATATATGTGTTCGCAGCCGGCTTGGGTAAATGCAAGCAGGGATTTGTTCACCAGGTTGTCATATAAAACCACCGGTACCTCCTGCAGCAGGCGGTAGGCTTTCAGCGTGATCAGTTCCGGGTCGCCCGGACCTGCGCCGGCTACGATAAGCTCTGGTTGATGTTTATTCGGAGGCATATTGGTTCAGCTTCTCTTCGTTTTCAATACAAATATCTTTTCCATATAATTTCACCGACCCTTCCTGTACCATTTCGTTGATGATACGGAAAACTGTTTCATAGGTGGTGCCGGTATACGAGGCCAGGTCCTGCCGGCTAAGTGTAATATCGATACAGCCATTTTCATCGGTGCCAAATTTTTCACGCAGGCTCAAAAGGGCATTGGCCACGCGGCCCTTCACCGGCATATGCGCCAGGTTACGCATTCTTTTTTCCGATTCCTTTAATTCGCCGGCAAAGAACATCATCAACTGGTACAAAAAATCATGGTTCACTTTTAGCGTGGCCTGGAAAAAGGCCAGGTCGATAAAACAAACCTGCGAGGTCTCCAGCGCCGTGGCCGAAACGGGATAATACACATCCTTACCCAAACCCCGGTGGCCCAAAATGGCCCCGCTTTTAGCCAGGCGCACGATCAGTTCCTTATCCTCCGTCCATTTTTTATGCACTTTAAAAGTTCCGGTATAAATAAAGTAAATACCGGTTACTTCACTGCCTTCTTCAAAGAGCCGTTCGCCCTTGCTTACCTGGAAGGTTTGGCGATGTGCATCGATGGCAGGCAGCCATTCTTTGGTACATACCTGGCATAAAAAGCAACTGGCAAGATCGCAGCCATTTTTGTTTCGTTTCAACTTATTAGGATTTAATTAATATGTATAGATTATTTCAACCGGCCCAAATATGCTTTAAAATCTTAGATAATTATACATGTTAAAAATAAAAATATAATATATATCATATTTTCCATGCACAATAATACCAAAAATGCCTTATTTTTATTACTGATATCACAAAACAACGGTTAAAAAACATCGAATTTGCCATTTCAGTATTATATGTGATTAAATATAATACGTCAACGATTGCCGCAGCCATAGTCCATTAAAACGCAGAAATATGAAAATAGTAGTTATCGGCAATGGCATGGTCGGTTATAAGTTTTGTGAAAAACTAACTGCCAAAGCACAGCCCAACCAATTCGAGATCGTTGTCTTTGGGGAAGAAGTACGACCCGCCTATGATCGCGTTCACCTGAGTGCATATTTTGCCGGCAAAACGGCCGATGATCTTACCATGGCGCCCGCCTCGTGGTATGCCGATAACAATATTAAATTATACCTGGCCGATCCCGTACAACATATCGACCGCACGAACAAAACCGTTCGCTCCCACCACGGTATTGTAGAATCATACGATTACCTGATAATGGCCACCGGCTCCGCCGCTTTTGTGCCGCCCATTCCGGGGGTAGAAAAAGAAGGTGTATTTATATATCGCACCATCGAAGACCTGGAGATGATGACCACCCACGCCAAAAAAGCAAGCACCGGCGCGGTGATCGGTGGCGGTCTGCTGGGGCTGGAAGCTGCCAAGGCCATGCTCGATCTGGGTGTAACCAATACCCATGTGATAGAATTTGCACCACGCCTGATGCCCCGCCAGATCGACGATGCGGGTTCCAACATACTTTGTTCCAAATTGCAGTCGCTTGGACTGACCATACATACCAACAAAAATACGGCTGAGATCACCGGCGGACAATTCATCGACGGTATGCGTTTCAGCGATGGCAGTAATCTCGATGTGGATATGCTGGTGATCTCTGCCGGCATCAAACCACGCGACGAACTGGCCAAACAGGCCGGTCTGGCAACGGGTCAGCGTGGCGGTATTGTAGTAGACGAATCCTTGCAAACAAACGATCCGCATATTTTCGCCATTGGCGAATGTGCCTTGTACAATGGCATGATCTATGGCCTGGTGGCGCCCGGTTATGAAATGGCCGAAGTAGTAGCCGCCAACCTCACCGGTGGTCATAAACAATTTACCGGTTTTGATATGAGCACCAAACTCAAACTGATAGGTGTGGATGTGGCCAGTTTTGGCGATCCCTTTGTGCCGCCGGCCGAAGGCAGGACGATTGTACTGGAAGACTGTGTAAAGGGTGTATACAAACGCATTAATGTAAGCAGCGATGGCAAATACCTGTTGGGTGGTATACTGGTAGGCGATGCAGAGGCCTACAACATGTTGCTGCAAACCACCAGGAATAAAGTGGTGCTGCCGCCCAATCCCGAAGATGTGATACTGGGCGCCCGCGGTGGCGCTGCCGAAAGCGGCGCCGGTGTAGGCAGTTTACCCGATGATGCCCTTATTTGCAGTTGCGAAAGTGTAACCAAAGGCGCCATCTGCAGCGCGGTATGTGATGGCGCTGAAAATGTGGAGGCCATCAAAAAATGCACAAAGGCCGGCACCGGCTGTGGCGGTTGCACGCCCATGGTAAAAGACCTGATTGCCCATACCATGAAGTCGCAGGGCAAATATGTACGCAACGTAATTTGCGAGCACTTTAATTACAGCCGCCAGGAATTATACGACCTGGTGAAGATACACAAGCTGATGTCGTACGACGAAGTGCTGGACAAACTGGGTACAGGCGATGGCTGCGAACTGTGCAAACCACCCGTGGCATCTATACTGGCCAGTCTTTGGAACGATATGATATTGGCCAAGGGTAACGATACCGCGCAGGACAGCAACGACCGCTTCCTGGCCAATATTCAAAAAGGCGGTACCTATTCTGTTGTGCCCCGTATACCCGGCGGCGAGATCACGCCTGATAAACTCATTATAATAGGACAGATAGCTAAGAAATACAACCTGTACACAAAGATAACCGGCGGCCAGCGCATTGATATGTTCGGCGCACACCTGAACGATTTGCCTTTCATATGGTCTGAGTTA